>Ga0316207_10000376_pt1 | contig 77541 bp, 63 predicted proteins | sample 6weekpyrite_MG_FD_204943 | JGI IMG/M metagenome (GOLD analysis project Ga0316207, IMG submission 204943) | Microbial mat bacterial communities from mineral coupon in-situ incubated in ocean water Damariscotta River, Maine, United States -... | ecosystem: Environmental > Aquatic > Marine >... | reverse complement strand
TGAAAGGTAAAACCCTGGACGAAGCCAAACAGATCAAGAACCTGGACATTGCCGAAGAGCTGGCACTCCCCCCGGTAAAAGTACACTGCTCGGTGCTGGCCGAAGATGCGATTAGTGCGGCGGTGGAAGATTATCTGAGCAAGAAAGAAAGCTAAATCTCCCCCAGCTCCTCTTTTTCTAAGAGGGGAGTCATACTTCCCCCTTAGAAAAAGGGGGACTGAGGGGGATTTAAAAAATACCTGAATTTCTGACTTTCAAATAAAAGCAAGAAACTTAAATCTCCCTACCCCTCTTTTACAAAGAGGGGTGTTAATAAGAAATATTTTATAAGCGTTAGCTTTACTGGCTAACCCCCGAGTTGAATTCTGGGACGAAGCTAAGTCAGCCAGTATTAAGATAAAATACAAACCCTACTGTTGGCTTAGTAATGCACTGTATATCGTCAGTTGAAACTGACTCTTACCGGGTGTTTGTCAGTGAAATAAAAAGGCCGCAAATAATGCGGCCTTTTTTATGTCTGTGTTGAGAACTTAATCAACACTCTCTAAAAATCTGAGACTGGCAGGTCGCACAAACGTCCCGATCAAGCTTTTTATAAATACCACTAATCGCAGCGCTTTTAGAATCATAGAAATGATCCGCACCTATCTTTTTCACAAAGCAGGATTTAGCAATAAATTCGTAAACCGATGATTTCAAGCCAACAAAATAAAGCCCGCCACCATTTTTTTTCAGAATCGTATTCTCAGAGACGAGTGCTTCAGCACCTGCCAGGTCAATAAAGTTAATACGTGAAGCATCAATCATAATATTGTAGATGTGTTCGTTTTCCGCGATATGTGAAATGCGATCCTGAATATGATTAATCGAACCAAAATAAACGGACATATCAATACGAATGATTTTTAACTGCGGGCATTGTTTTAGCGGCTTTTTATTGATATTCATAAAGCAGCGTTTATCGGTTTTTGGGTCAACGTTAATTGACAGTGTCGGAATCTCCGGCGTTGAGGTTTTCTTCAGGAAGAATACCAGTGATAACAGTACGCCCATATAAATCGCAAATTCCAGTTCCAGGAACAGGGTGCTTAAAAACGTCACAATTAAAATTGCTGCTTCCGATTTACTGTTTTTCAGAATCATTTCAATATGATGAAAATCAATGAGATTGTATGCCACCAGTAAAATCACCCCCCCCATTGCAGCAACCGGCAGGTAGGCGGTTAAGGGTGCAATTAGCAACACAATCAGCAACAGAAAAATAGCCGCGAATATGGCGGATAGGGGTGTTTTCGCACCGGCTTCATAATTAATACCGGAGCGGGTGAATGAGCCTGATCCCGCATAGCTGGAGAAGAAGCTACCCACCATATTTGACATGCCCTGACCAATGAACTCCTGATTAGAGTTAATGCGCTGGTTGGATTTAGTCGCAACCGCACGACTAATGGATACCGCTTCAATCAAACCTAGCAGGGCAACTGCAAAGGCTTCCGGTGCCAGCGCCTTGATCGTATCAAAGGAAAAATCGGGTTTGGAAAGCGGCGGAAACTGGCCGGGAATTTCACCGACGAGAGTGATACCCGAAACCGTGTCTTTTAATGCATAGGCAATAACGCTACCCACAACCATGCCGATTAATAAGTTAGGTATTTTAGGTAACCATTTTTTAATCGCTAAAGCGGTAAACAAAGTTGCCAGAGCGATTAGCAATAAATAGAAGTTACTGTTGCCGATGCCGCTGAAAATATCCATCCAGGTGTGTAGAAATGATTCGCCCTTAGGTATGGCTATACCCAGTATGTGCTTCATCTGGCTGGTGGCAATTAAAATGGCGGCACCCGCGGTAAAACCGATAACCACAGTATGGGAGACAAAGTTAACCAGTGCCCCCAGTCGAGCCAGACCAAACGCCAGCTGATATACACCCGCGAGCAGTGTCATAGTCAATGCAATGGAAATAAATTCAGGCGTGCCCGGATCCGCATGGTTACTCACCGCAGAGAAGATTACGATGGAAATGGCCGTAGTCGGGCCGGACACCAGATGATAAGAAGAGCCAAATAGGGCCGCAATAATGGGGGTCACCATTGCGGTGTATAAACCGTATTCCGGTGGCAGGCCAGCAATCGTGGCAAAGGCTACGCCCTGGGGAAGTACAATAACTGCCCCGGTAATACCGGCTATCGTGTCGGCTTTTAAGGTGTCTTTCGTGACTAATTTAAACCACTTTAGAAAGGGGAACAGGGCTAATAAATTCATACTGTGCGGCGAGGTCCATCGAGGTTGCGAATTATAGCACAAATTGTATTGGTTTATTAGGCGATGCTGAAATAGATTTGGGGTTTATTAAAGAAGAAGACAACGCAAATGAACGCAAATGTTTTCAGGTTCATGCGCCTGCGGCGCATTACAACTGGAAATAGGCTTCTGCTTTGACGTGCATGGATGCACTAATTTTGCGAGCGCACGGATGCGCAGGAGCAATTATTTGCGCCCATTAGCGTTTATTTGCGTTGTCTTTTTCTTGTAATCTTTTATTCCTAATTCAATAGATATTATGAAGTAAATTCCCACAGGAAATTGCCCGCAGCACACTGTATACTATGCGCCAATTGTAAAACCTTATTAAAAAAGGAAGCCAATCGTGCTTGAAGCTTATCGTAAACATGTTGAAGAACGCGCCGCCGAAAACCTCCCACCATTAGCGCTAAATGCTAAGCAGGTCGCTGATCTGATTGAAATGATTAAAAACCCGGGCAGTGAAAATCCCCAGGAATTAATGGATCTACTGGTTCACCGCGTACCACCGGGCGTGGATCAGGCGGCCTATGTAAAGGCTGCTTTTCTGGCATCGGTTGCCCAGGGTGATACTGCCTGTGATTTAATTTCACGGGAATATGCTACACAACTGCTGGGTACAATGCTCGGGGGGTATAATGTGCAGCCGTTAATTGCCTGCCTCGATGACGAGGTGACTGCACCCGCAGCGGTTAAGGCCCTGTCGCATACCTTACTTATTTACGATGCATTCCACGATGTCACTGATAAAGCCAAAACCAATGATTTTGCAAAGCAGGTCGTTCAGTCATGGGCGGATGCGGAGTGGTTTACCAGTAAACCGGAAATGCCCAGAGAAATTACCGTAACGGTTTATAAAGTACCCGGTGAGACCAATACGGACGATTTGTCGCCAGCTACAGAAGCCTGGAGTCGCCCCGATATTCCATTGCATGCGAAGTCGATGTTAGTAACTAAAATGGACAAGCCCCTGGAAACCATCGAAGAATTAAAAACCAAAGGCCATCCAATAGCCTACGTAGGGGATGTTGTGGGTACCGGCTCATCTCGTAAATCCGCCATCAACTCTGTACTCTGGTATATGGGGGAAGCCATTCCGTTTGTGCCTAACAAGCACGAAGGGGGCGTGGTACTGGGTGGCAAGATTGCCCCCATCTTTTTTAATACCGCGGAAGATTCCGGCGCACTACCCATTGAGTGTGATGTGGAAAAACTGCAAACCGGCGATGTCATTACGATTAAGCCATACGATGGTGTTATTGTTAAGGAAGACGGTAGTGAAGTGTGCAGGTTTGATTTACGCCCTTCAACCATGCCGGATGAAGTCAGGGCCAACGGTCGTATTCCGTTAATTATTGGTCGTGGATTAACGACCCGTGCACGCGAGTACCTGGGACTTGAACCCACCGATACTTTCCTTAAGCCGGTTGATCCCGAAGACACGGGTAAAGGTTTTACCCAGGCGCAAAAAATTGTGGGTCGTGCCTGCGGTGTTGAGGGTATTCGTCCCGGCACCTATTGTGAACCCAAAATGACAACCGTCGGTTCGCAGGACACCACCGGCGCCATGACCCGCGATGAATTAAAAGAGCTGGCCTGCCTGGGCTTTTCTGCGGATTTAGTCATGCAGTCTTTTTGTCATACGGCCGCTTACCCGAAACCCGTGGATATAAATTTACAGCATAACCTGCCGGACTTTATGCAGTCGCGTTCCGGTGTGGCACTGCGTCCCGGTGATGGGGTTATTCACTCGTGGTTAAATCGCATGATTCTGCCGGACACGGTGGGCACCGGGGGTGATTCCCATACGCGTTTCCCAATGGGTATCAGTTTCCCCGCCGGTTCCGGTCTGGTTGCATTTGGTGCGGCACTGGGTGTGATGCCGTTAGATATGCCCGAGTCAGTACTGGTGCGCTTTAAAGGTGAAATGCAGACGGGAATTACCCTGCGTGATTTAGTCAATGCAATTCCCTATGTCGCCATTCAAAAAGGCTTATTAACGGTTGAGAAAAAAGGCAAAAAGAATGTCTTTAATGGCCGCGTATTAGAAATAGAAGGCTTGCCAGATTTAAAAGTCGAGCAGGCATTTGAGTTATCCGATGCCTCCGCCGAGCGATCATCAAATGGTTGTTCCGTGCGTTTAAATAAAGAACCCATCATTGAATACTTAAATTCCAATATCACTTTATTAAAGTGGATGATTGCAAATGGTTACGAAGACCAACGCACTTTGCAACGCAGAATTGATGCCATGGAAACCTGGCTGGCGGATCCGCACTTAATTGAGCCGGATGCGGATGCACAATACGCGGAAATAATTGAAATTGATTTAAACGAAATTGATGAGCCGATTTTAGCCTGCCCGAATGATCCGGACGATGTGAAAAAATTATCCGAGGTGCAGGGCACAAAAATTGATGAAGTGTTCATTGGTTCATGCATGACCAATATTGGTCACTACCGCGCCGCGGGTAAAGTGCTGGAGGGTGTTTCCAATATCCCGACCCGTATGTGGATTGCGCCCCCAACCAAAATGGATGAGCGCCAGTTAACCGAAGAAGGCTACTACAGTACGTTCGGAAAAGCCGGTGCCCGAACTGAAATGCCTGGCTGCTCTTTATGCATGGGTAATCAGGCACGGGTCGCGGATAACTCAACGGTGATTTCAACTTCAACCCGAAATTTCCCAAATCGTTTAGGCAATAATGCGGATGTTTATTTAGCGTCTGCTGAGTTAAGTGCGGTCACCGGAATTTTAGGTTACTTACCAACACCCGCTGAATATTTTGAAAAAGTAAAGCACCTTGAACCCATGGCGGATGATATTTATCGTTATCTTAACTTCCATGAAATTGCGGAATACAAAGATGTTGCGGACAAAGTTATCCCGGTTGAAATAGGCTAATAAACATTTGAAAGCCCTGTTATTTGTTGCCATCGGCGGAGCACTGGGTGCGGTGCTGCGCTATTCGATTTCATCCGGTATTTACAGCTGGTTTGGTCGAAGTTTTCCCTATGGAACGCTGGTCGTAAATGTGATTGGTTCACTGGCAATTGGTGTGTTATCGATATTGCTGGTGGAAAAGTTTAATGTGCCGCAGGAAATTAAACTCGGATTAGTGGTTGGGGTGTTAGGTGCCTTAACTACGTTTTCAACTTTTTCCTGGGACACGGTGGACCTGTTACAACAGGGGTTAATTCAACGGGCACTGTTGAATGTGGTGTTGAATGTGGTGGTCTGTATTGGGGCGGTCTGGGTTGGCACGGTTTGGGCTAAGACGATGGTGTGAGATTATGCTGAAGCTGGCGTTGTAAAGCATGCAGACACTGGATTCCTGCCTACGCAGGAATGACAAGCAAAAAGAAAAAAGCAAAAAGGAAAAAGGAATTTGTGAAATGGCTAAACAACCAGCTGTTTATATATTAGCTTCAAAGCGTAATGGAACTTTGTACACAGGTGTTACCAGTAACTTGATAAAAAGAGTATGGGAGCATAAGGAAAAATTTGTTAACGGTTTTGCGGAAGAACATAATGTTACAATGCTGGTTTATTTTAAATTACATGACACTATGGATGCCGCCATTATCCGTGAAAAGCAAATCAAAGCATGGAAACGTGACTGGAAAAAGAATTTAATAGAAGAAAAAAATCCATATTGGCATGATCTGTGGAATGAAATTAACTCGTGAGTTGTCAGAATAAACTCGTGCGGATTTGTAGCAAGATGAATCGTGAGTCGTCATTCCTGCGAAGGCAGGAATCCAGCGGCTTAAAACTCACAGGCATTAGGTGCCTACCTACGTAGTCGTAACAGAACTTAAAGAGAAAAGAAACTCAAAAATGCTAGACCAAAAACAACTAAGAACCGACATAGAATCTGTAGCTAAAAACTTATTAAAACACGGCTATGAATTAGATATAAATAAATTCAATGCACTCGAAGCGCAACGTAAAGATCTGTCCGTAAAAACCCAGGACTTGCAAAACGAGCGTAACATAAAATCAAAAGGTATCGGTCAAGCCAAGGCCAATGGTGAAGATATCGCACCGCTTCTGGAACAAGTTTCTACCCTTGGCGATGACCTGGATGCGGCCAAAAAACAGCTCGACGATGTGCAGGCGCAAATCCATGAAATAATGATGGGCATGCCCAACCTGCTGGATGATTCTGTGCCGGAGGGAAAAACCGAAGATGATAATATTGAAGTGCGCAAATGGGGTGAGCCCGCACAACTCGATTTTGAACCTAAAGATCACGTAGAACTTGGTGCGCCCAATGACTGGCTGGATTTTGAAACCGCGGCAAAATTAACCGGCTCACGGTTTGTGATGATGCGCGGCAATATGGCAAAACTGCATCGCGCGTTAATTCAGTTTATGCTTAACCTGCACACCAGCGAGCATGGTTACGAAGAAGTGTATGTCCCGTTTATGGTAAATGCGGACAGTTTAAAAGGTACCGGCCAGTTACCGAAATTTGAAGAAGATTTATTTGCCCTGCAAGGCGAAAGTGAATACTACCTGATTCCCACCGCCGAAGTGCCAATTACGAATATTGCCCGCGGTGAAATTATTGAAGCTAAAGATATGCCGCTTAAATTTACGGCACATACACCGTGCTTTAGATCTGAGGCGGGTTCTTACGGTCGTGACACCCGTGGCATGATTCGCCAGCACCAGTTTGAAAAAGTCGAAATGGTACAGCTGGTTAAACCTGAAGACTCCTGGGCAGCGCTGGATGAAATAGTCGGCCATGCGGAAACGGTTTTACAAAAACTAAAACTGCCTTATCGTGTGCTTACTTTGTGCGCCGGTGATACCGGATTTTCAGCGGCGAAAACTTTCGATCTTGAAGTCTGGTTACCGGGGCAGCAGGCCTACCGTGAAATTTCATCAATCAGTAATTTCATGGATTTCCAGGCGCGCCGTATGGGGGCTCGCTGGCGTAACCCGCAAACCGGTAAACCCGAATTACTGCATACGTTAAATGGCTCGGGTCTGGCGGTTGGGCGTACCCTGGTGGCGGTGCTGGAAAATTATCAGCAGGCGGATGGCAGTATTCTCGTGCCGGAGGTTTTGCAGGCTTATATGGGTGGCATTAAGGTTTTGACACCCTAGTAATTTGCAGTTCTTTCCTGCCGTGCCCCGGCCTTTAATGCGAGCTGGACCATTTATTGCTATATTTTTACTACTTTTTGATAAATAAACGATAATTGTGACTGTGCATCATGAAATCAACTAAAGGCCGCTGGTATATCAAGCAGGAAAGCCAGGTTCAGGGGCCATTTCCTAATAAGCTCATCGGCTCCTATCTTATTCTTGGGCGCATTAATCTCGATACCCTGGTCAGTCAGGATCAACGTAACTGGTCACCGGTGAGCGACTACCCGGCAATGGTACCGGAGGTTGTGAAAGAAGCGGGCAGTAAACAGGGAGACAGGGCATTAATGCTGGCGCGCATTCGTGAGGATGAGCGTAGTTCTACTGCCACCACGGATGAGCCGGTTGATAATCGCAGGGAAGATGAAGAGCAGCTGATGCAGTTACATCGCCAAATTCGCGATGATGTATTAAAAGGGCATCAGTCTCAACCACAAAAACGCCTTATCTATCTGGGGGTTTTCGGTGTGTTGCTGTTGAGTGTAATTGGTTTTTATATCAATCAGCAAGGGGATAAAATTAAGCTGGCGGATTGTAATGCACGTGCGGTTGCGGGTATTAACTGGTCCGGTTGTAATAAGCAGGGTGAGAATTTACGCAATCGAAATTTACAGGGGGTTAATTTTCGCGGCGCTAAATTACAAACGGCGGATTTATCCGCTGCTCAGTTACAGGGGGCCGACCTAGCGTATGCTGACCTGTCTCGTTCAACGCTCATTTCAGCGCAGCTACAAAGCAGTAATCTGAAGGGGGCAAACCTGCGTCAGGCCAATTTGCAAAATGCAGATTTGTTATCCGCTGATCTGTCCTATGCCGAACTGGTTGGGAGCCAACTTCAGGGGGCTAACCTGAAGCGGGCTGTTTTTGATCATGCTATCTGGGTTAATGGACAAAAATGCCTGGTGGGTTCGGTGGGGGCGTGTCTGTTACCGGTACCGGAATAACCCGTTCAGGGGGCGCTGTATAGGCCTCTGGTGGCAATTAATTGCCGCCAACTTTCTGTCATAAGCCATAAAATCCTGTTTTTATTTCCCTCAAATTGACTATTTTTATTGTACTATGTGTGACTAAGTTATTGAAAATTATAATTTAAAAAGATTTTAGAAGCGAGTTGGCACGGTTGTCGCATTACTGGTGATTAAGACATAATCAGGAATCACCCCATGCAGACTCAATCCTCAACACTGGAAATGATCAAAGAACTGAAAGAGGTCAAAAATATTTTTAGTCATATTGAAAAGTCCGAGCCGAAAAGTTATAGCCATGAGCTGGAGCAACAGGCTAGACTGGATCTTGCGATGTCACTGCAAATGTCACTTGATCTTGACTGGGTGGTTAATACATTTATGGAGCATATTCATGCTTACCTGATGTTTGATGGCTTTACATATCAAAGTGAAAGCAACGCTACACACATTACCCAGGCCCGTCAAAAAGGCCATAGCTGCACTTATAATTTGCACCTTGAAGAGGCTGACCTTGGAAAACTACAGATTTTTCGTGGTCGTAAATTTAGTGAATCTGAATTGGTCATGCTGGAGAGTCTACTCACCATTCTGGTTTATCCCCTGCGCAATGCCATTCAGTTTAAGCAGGCCATTACACTTGCTCATCGTGATGCGCTAACCGGGGTCAATAATCGAACAACATTCGATGATGCGCTGGGACGGGAAATTAGTCTGGCCCATCGTTATGATCATGATTTTAGTATGCTGATTATTGATATCGATTTCTTTAAAAAGGTCAATGATACGTTTGGGCATCAAGCAGGAGATAGTGTCTTAAAACGGGTAGCCGAAACGATTCAGAAAAGTATTCGAGCAACCGATATGCTGTTCCGTTACGGAGGTGAGGAATTTGTTGTGCTAATCAGTAATACGGACAGTGAAAAAACATTTTTAATTGCAGATCGAATTTTAAATTCTGTTAGAGACATTGAAATGCAGGTGCAGGACCAGGCTTTAGACCTGACTGTCAGTATCGGCATGGCCAGTTTAAATACGCAGGACACCGGGGAAAATTTATTTGAACGCGCAGATTCTGCAATGTACTGTGCCAAAAATGATGGTCGCGATCAGATTATTGTTGCATAAAAAACTACCATCCCCGGGTGAGTCTGTCGGGAATCCAGTGATGATTTGATAACATCTGGATTGATATCTATGCAGGTGTATTGCAATAATACATCGATATGCAAATAATATTACTGACCCATAGTCGCGAAGTTTCAAAAAAAACCAATACCGGACAATTAGTGCAATCGCTCATTCCCGATACACAAATCATTATCTGGCAACGTACTCAGCCGGATGAAAACTTAATAGCATTAATTACCACTGAAAAAACGGCACTTATTTACCCTGTTAAAGACTGCGAATCCTCTGCCAATATGAATGATTTTGAAAATTTTATTTTAATCGACAGTACCTGGCAGGAAGCTCGCAAAATTGTTAACCGCAGTCCTTATTTACAAGACCTGCCACGGATACAGTTATCAGCTAAAAATAGTTCTCGATACAAATTAAGGCGCAATCAGCTGGAGGGTGGATTGTGTACCGCGGAATGTGTGGTTGAGTTGTTACGTGAAAAAAAGTGTTTTGATGTAGCGAATCAACTTGATGTGTCTTTCGAAAAATTTATTACATAACCCGTCAGAGTATCACGAGTCCTTCTCCATCGGGGACGGACCTTGCTTTTTACAGCTCTTCTTCCTCGGGGACGGATCTTGCGTTTTAAAACCTGTCCCCTGTTGTGATGCCACTGGGATTGGTAGTGTAATAACGACTACGAACAACTCTCAGTGGCATCATAACAGGGGACAGGGCGGCAAAAAGCGCCGACCTTTCCCCGAGGGAGATGTGGCTTGACTCCCCCCTTAGAAAAAGGGGGGCTGGGGGGGATTTAACTGCCTCACTTGCTCTGTAATAATAAGCCACAATTGAAATTGCTTTTAAATAACAAATTAAGCACTATACAAAAATGAATACCATCCCAGTCAATCCGTTACCTATCAAACTATACAGCGCGGATGCGGTTCGCAAGCTTGATAGCATTGCCATCAACAATTTTAAAATTTCCGGCTACGAATTAATGAAGCGTGCCGGTAAAGCCACTTTCGAGCACCTCCAAAACACCTACCCCCTGGCCAAACAGATACTGGTTTGTTGTGGAGGCGGCAACAATGCGGGGGATGGTTATGTAGTCGCAAAGCTGGCGCAACTGGCGGGTTTAAAAGTCAAAGTCATTAGCCTGGTTGATGCGGGCAAATTAAGTGGCGATGCTTTAACGGCCTGGAAAGACTGGCACTCCCTTACCCACCAGGCCAGTGAATTTTCAGAATCCCTGCTTCAGCAAACCGATGTTGTGATTGACGCACTACTCGGTACAGGTTTACAAAGGGAGGTTAGCGGTGAGTGGGCCGACCTCATTAATGCGGTTAATGCCAGTGGTAAACCGGTGATTGCGGTGGATATCCCCTCCGGTTTGTGTGCGGATACCGGTAATATTGAGGGCTGTGCCATAAAAGCCCATTCAACGATGACCTTCATCGGTTTAAAAAAAGGCCTGTTTACACATCTGGGTGTGGATTATAGCGGCGAGATTTTATTTGATAACCTGTCACTTCCCGCGGGTGTTTATAATCGTCAACCTGCGCAGGCAGAGTTGCTCGACTGGGAATACTTGAAGCAGTTAATCCGGCCCCGTAAAGCCAGTGCCCATAAACACCAACTGGGGCATGTACTGGTTCTGGGGGGCGATCTGGGGATGCCCGGCGCTATTCGAATGGCAGCTGAAGCGGCATTGCGCAGTGGGGCGGGGCTGGTTACGGTGGTTAGTCATCGGGAGCACTCGCCGGTATTGCTGGCGGGGCGACCTGAACTCATGTTCTGTGCCACCGATGACGGACATGTGCCTACGGAATTGCTTTCAAAAGCCACGGCCATCATTATTGGCCCAGGGCTAACCGATAGTGTGTGGTCCCATAATTTAATGGCCTCTGCGTTACAAAGTCCCACCACAACCGTGATAGATGCGGGTGGCCTGCATCTTTTAAGTGCTGAGGATGGTCAACGGAAAGACTGGGTTCTAACCCCCCATGCCGGAGAGGCCGGAGCATTACTCGGCGAGTCGTCACGCATTATCCAGGAATCCAGGTTTACGAGTGCCGAGCTGTTACAGCAGCAATTTGGCGGCACCATTGTGCTAAAGGGTGCAGGAACCCTGGTGCAGTCTGAGGATGGCTTAACCCAGTTGTGCCCCTATGGTAATGCGGGTATGGCCACTGCGGGCATGGGTGATGTGCTTAGTGGCATTATCGCCAGCTTGATTGCACAGGGTTATGGGCCGTCACTGGCAAGTCATCTTGGGGTCTGTATTCATGCTTTGGCCGGCGACCTGGCCGCTAAAAATGGCAAGATCGGCTTGCTGGCGAGTGATCTGTTTGTGAATATCCGTGAGCTGATGAATACATAGCCTTTGCAGGCTGGACATGAATAATTTATGAAATTTCTGGATATAAAACCGCTGCAAGTTTTTCTTAAAAACGAAGCTGAGCAATTAAAACTGGCGGCCCGTATTGCTGCCCTGGCTCCCCCGGGTACGGTGATTTTTTTGCACGGTGATCTGGGTACGGGTAAAACAACACTGGTTAGAGGTTTCCTGCAATCGCTGGGATTTTCAGGCAATGTGAAAAGCCCAACCTATACCCTGGTTGAGCCCTATCTTATTGATAATCAACAAATTTACCATTTCGATTTATACCGTCTCGGTACCCCGGATGAGCTGGAATATGCCGGTGGGCGAGACTATTTTGATGGCCAGTCCATTAGCCTGATTGAGTGGCCAGAGAAGGCGGAAGGCTATTTACCCGATGCTGATATCTTGATCCAGCTAAGCTATGAAAACCAGGCGGAGGAGCAGGGGCGAGGCTGTAAAATAAACGCTGGTTCAGACCGGGGGCGCCGCATTTTGCAGGCTCTATCTAATTAATTAGTTTAGAAGTATCTCCTATCTCATTAAAATTATTGATAAAAATGTAAATTCATACTTGCTTTTTCCAGAAAATTTGCCAAACTGTGTGTTAACGAGTGCAGTCGAATCTGCACGTAAATGACGAAATAGTTAACTCAGATGTTTTGAGGTGCGAGATGGAAAAACAGCGACGACAATTTTTATCACAGCTTACCGGCCAGCTGGCTGGCATAGGTTCGCTTGCGGCTGCCCCGGTTTTAAGTCGCGCTGCCGACTCGTACACAAAAGTTGAAAACATTCGCATGTCCCGTGAGCCGAATAAAACCCGTCTGGTATTTGATTTGAATGGCTCTGTCGATTATTCGCTTTTCAGCATGCACAAGCCAGAAAGGCTGGTGATCGATATAAAACAAACCCGCTTAATGCATGCGGGTGTGCTTGAAGAGCTACACAGCCCCCAGCTTAAAGGTATCCGCACCGGCGTGCGTAATTTACATGATCTACGCATCGTACTCGATCTTAAATCCCGTACAACCCCCAACAGTTTTTTACTGGAACCTAAGGGGCAAAATGGTTATCGACTGGTGATTGATGTAAAAGAAGCCGGTGGTACAAGACAAAAACAGGTCGCGAAAAAGAAAAAATTACGGGACGTTGTAGTCGCAATTGATGCGGGCCATGGGGGGAATGATCCCGGTGCTACCGGTCGTTTAGGCACCCACGAAAAAATTGTTACCCTGCAAATTGCCAAGCGATTAAAGAAAGAGATCGACGCCACCAAAGGTATGCGGGGCGAACTCATTCGTCGTTCCGACCGCTTTATGCGGTTACGTGAGCGTATTAAGCGCGCCCACGAATTAAATGCGGATCTTATGATTTCCGTGCATGCGGATTCATTCCCGGATGTTCGCGCCAGGGGCGCCTCAGTGTATGCATTGTCGGTGAGCGGTGCGACGTCAGAGTCTGCACGTTTACTGGCTGAAAAAGAAAACAAGGTGGACCTGTTATTCGGCGATGTTGATCTAAACCATCAGGATGAAATGGTGCGCCAGGTGCTACTGGATCTATCACTGACGGGTACCATTGAGTCCAGCCTGGATATTGGTGATGAAGTCCTGAAAGAATTGGGTCGAGTGGGCCGGGTGCATAAAAAGAAAGTACAGCAGGCGGGCTTCGCTGTTTTGAAAGCGCCCAATATTCCGGCAATTTTGCTGGAAACCGCTTTTATTTCAAATCCTAAAGAAGAGCGCAAACTGCGTAGCCGCGCCCATCAAAATAAAATGGCGAAAGCGATTTTACGGGGGGTCAACGACTATTTCGCACGCAAAGCACCACCGGGTACCTGGTTATCAGAAGCCCTGGAACATTACACGGTAAAGAAGGGTGACACACTGGCTCAGCTTAGCGATAGATTCGGTATGCCGGTATCGCATTTGCGTACACGTAATTCATTGCGCAGTGATGACTTACGTATTGGTAAAAAGCTTTACATCCCTGTTAGTTAATTCTTCGTCTTAAAAAACGCCCGACATAAACCTCCCCCTTAGCAAAAGGGGGATTGAGGGGGATTTACCCCAGTCCTAAATCTCCCCGCTACCTTGCTATTAATCGAAGTTACCGGCAAGGTCATAATATTATCTGCACTCCCTCTTTTACAAAGAGGGGCGCTATATGATTTTAGAGATTTCAGCGTATAAAAATCCGACCGCCTTAAACTTCCCCCTTAGCAAAAGGGGGATTGAGGGGGATTTGGCTCAGCCTTTAAATCTCCCCCAACCCCTCTTTGTAAAAGAGGGGAGCTATATGATTTTAGAGATTTCTGCGTATAAACCTCCCGGTTCCCCGTTCATCTCTATTTTCTTTTTCCTAATATTCCAATCCTTGATACACTGCCTTTTTTAATCACCTGAAAGTTTCATGTCACGTCGTATCCAGCAAATGCCCAATCAACTCATCAACCAGATCGCCGCCGGTGAGGTGGTTGAGCGTCCCGCTTCGGTGGTAAAAGAATTGTTGGAAAACAGTCTTGATGCGGCCTCGACTAAAATTGAAATTGATATTGAGCAGGGCGGCACCAAGCTTATTCGCATTCGCGATAACGGGCAGGGTATTCATAAAGAGGATCTGGCGCTGGCTTTATCCCGTCATGCTACCAGTAAAATCCGTAATCTCGATGATCTGGAACACATAAAAAGTCTGGGCTTTCGTGGTGAGGCTTTGCCGAGCATTGCATCTATTAGTCGAATGAGTATTACCTCGCGCCAACAGGATGCGGATGGTTATAAAGTGCAGGGGCAGGATGAGTCGTCCGCAAGTATCTCTCCGGCCGCCCACAGTAATGGTACGACGATTGAAGTGCGTGATCTGTTTTATAACGTGCCAGCACGGCGTAAATTTTTACGCACTGAGAAAACCGAGTTCAATCATCTGGAAGATGTGGTGAAGCGCATTGCACTTAGCCACTTTGATGTGGATGTGACGCTCAACCACAACCAGCGAGTTATAAAACAGTGGCGGGCCGCATCGAATCAGCAGCAAATGGAACAGCGTATAGAGCAGGTGTGTGGTAAAGCCTTTATCGAGCAATCTCAGTACATGAGCTTTGAAGCCGCCAATTTAAAACTGCACGGCTGGATTGCGTTACCGAGTTTTTCGCGCTCCAGCGCAGACATGCAGTACTTTTTTGTCAATGGCCGTATTATTCGTGACAAGCTGGTCACCCATGCGGTGCGCCAGGCTTATCAGGATGTGCTGTATCATGGTCGGCATCCGGCCTATGTGCTGTTTTTAGAGCTGGACCCCGTGATGGTTGACGTTAATGCCCACCCCACCAAACATGAAGTGCGTTTTCGCGAAGGCCGGCTGGTACATGATTTTCTGTTTCGGGGGATTCATAAAGCGTTGGCGGATGTGCGACCACAAACCGCCGAAGCTGAAAGCCAGGCATCGGCAGAATTATCAAGTAGCGGTTTAAGTGCTGAGAATGCTGCGCCGCCATTACAAACATCCCTGTCGGGTATTTCAAATTTCGGCGGACCGAGTTATGGGAGGCCTGGCTACGCAAACTCCGGTCGTACAGATAACAGGGCCTCCCAGGTAAATGAACAAATTCAGGCCTATGCCAATCTATCACGTGGATTGCCGGCGAGTGAGGAATCTGAAGCATCGCAAAGTTCACCGGAAATTCCACCCTTGGGTTTTGCAGTGGCCCAGTTGCACGGTATTTATATTTTGTCGCAAACGGCCAATGGCATGGTGGTGGTTGATATGCATGCGGCTCATGAGCGCATTACCTACGAGCGAATGAAACAGGCTATGCAGCAGGGCAACCTGGCATCGCAGCCGTTGCTGGTACCCATTAGTATGAACCTCAGTGAAAAAGAAGCGCAGCTAGCTGAAGAGCAGGCGCAGATATTTTCTGAACTGGGTTTTGAGCTCGATCGTAGCTCACCGGAGTCAGTTCGCATTCGGCAGATTCCGGTCATTTTAGCGCGCGCCGATGCCCAGGCACTGGTTCGAGACGTACTGTCAGATTTAGTAAGTTATGGCAGCTCTGAGCGCATTCGAAACGCCATCAATGAGGTGCTCGGCACCATGGCCTGTCATGGCTCGGTACGTGCCAACCGGAGCCTGACCCTGCCCGAGATGAATGCATTACTGCGGGATATGGAAACCACCGAGCGTAGTGGACAATGTAACCATGGCCGACCCACGTGGACGGAGTTTAGTCTGACTGCAATGGACAAGTGGTTTATGCGAGGGCAGTAGATGTCGACCTAAATTAAAGCAGGGCGTTAGAGACGTCATGCTCTGGCTTTTAGACCCACGACTCAAGACTTAAATTATGACCGATTTAATCATCCAGCCACCCGCCAATGCTTCGACTGAGCCACTCGCTGACGCCCCGACGGTCATCTTCATCATGGGGCCAACGGCTGCGGGCAAAACCGATCTCGCCGTAGAGTGTGTCGAGCAGCTTAACTGTGAGCTGATCAGTGTCGACTCGGCACTGGTGTATCGTGAAATGAATATTGGCACCGCCAAACCCGATGCAGAAACCCTTGCCCGAGCTCCCCATAAACTCATCGATATTATCGACCCAACGGAATCCTATTCCGCGGCCAATTTTCGTGAAGACGCTCTTAAAGAAATTAAAGCGACTTTAGCGCGGGGTAAAACACCTTTGCTGGTCGGCGGCACTATGCTGTATTACAAGGCGTTACAGGAAGGACTGTCCGAGTTGCCCGCTGCAGATGAAGCCATTCGGGCGCGACTGGAAGAAGATGCGAAAAAGACAGGTTGGCCGGCCATGCATGAGCGCCTTGCTAAAATCGACCCGTTATCGGCACAACGGATACACCCGAATGACCCGCAGCGCATTCAGCGGGCGTTAGAGGTTTATGAGATTAGTGGCAAAACCTTAACGGATTACTGGCAACAACAATCCACCCAGGCGTTGCCCTATCACCTGATTAAAATTGCCTTTTTTCCAGAAAACCGGGACTTGTTGAAACAACGTATTGCACAACGTTTCTATCAAATGCTGGAACTTGGGTTCATTGATGAAGTCGAAGCTTTGCGTGCACGGGGGGATTTACACCTGGACTTGCCATCCATGCGTTGTGTAGGTTACCGTCAGGCATGGGAGTATCTGGATGGAACAATGGATTTTGAAGAAATGTCGGAAAGGGCTATCATCGCCACCAGACAGTTGGCAAAACGTCAGCTCACCTGGTTGCGTAAAGAACAGAACTGTAACTTTTATGATATTAACCCGGCCATTTATCTAAAAATACTGAAAAAATTAAAATATTCACTATGATCTGTATTCAATGGCTTGAATTATGCGTCATAGCCTCAATGTGAAAACTATAAATAAAAATTAACATGCTAATTAAGTATGTAAATATAAAAATACAACAATCTTCCTGGGAGAACCACCATGCCAAAAGGGCAATCATTACAAGAACCCTTCCTTAACGCGCTACGTAAAGAACGAGTTCCCGTATCTATCTACCTTGTTAATGGTATTAAATTGCAGGGGCAGGTTGAGTCTTTTGATCAGTTTGCAGTTATGCTGCGCAACACAGTTAGCCAGATGGTTTATAAACATGCCATTTCGACTATTGTTCCGGCCCGCGCGATCCGCTGGGCAAATAACCATGAAGATGATGATCATGGTCACAGTCATAGCCATAGTAATGGCCATGGTAATAGTGATAATGGAAATGGTGGTGGCAATATGTAGTCTGCATGATTGCGCTTCCCCCCACGGTAAAGGGATTCCGGTCATGAAGCGGCTGCTCTGTTGAGTGGCCGTTTTTTATGTACCGTGTTGGTTAACTACTCTGTCAGCTTTTCGTGGCATGGGTTAAGGGGGACAGAGCGGAAAAGCACCGGTCTGTCCCCGATGGAGACGAGCCATAACACTCTACTATGTGCAATGCCTTTACGTGTATAATGTAAGTATCTATTTTAAATTGAAAGAGTACACACATCTTGTTTGACCGTCCTGGTGACCTTCAAAACGATCGTCCCGGAGAATCTTCCGGCACCGATGAGCAGGCCCTGCTTGTCCATCTTGATCTAAACGCAGAAAATCAGCGTGAATATATCACTGAATTTGAAGAGCTGGCTGAATCGGCGGGTGCCACGGTGCGTGAGATCGTCACCGGCCGGCGACATTCACCGGATGCCAAGTACTTTGTAGGAAAGGGTAAAGCCGAAGAAATTGCGGCACTCGTTGAAGCGAATGATATCGAACTGGTGTTGTTTAATCATGCACTCAGCCCATCCCAGGAACGTAACCTGGAAGCCCTGTTTCAATGTCGTGTATTGGATCGCACCGGGTTAATTTTAGATATTTTTTCCCAGCGGGCGCGTACATTTGAAGGCAAGTTACAGGTTGAACTGGCCCAGTTAAAACATTTATCGACTCGTTTAATACGCGGCTGGACCCACCTTGAGCGTCAGAAGGGGGGTATCGGTTTACGCGGTCCGGGTGAAACCCAGTTGGAAACAGACCGGCGTTTACTGGGAATGCGCATTAAGCAAATTAAAAAGCGCCTGGAAAAAGTCCGCAAGCAACGCGAGCAGGGCAGACAGTCTAGGCGTAAAGCAGAGGTGCCCACCGTGGCATTTGTGGGCTATACCAATGCGGGCAAATCCACCCTGTTTAATGCCCTGACGGATGCACAGGTGTATGTGCAGGATCAACTGTTCGCGACCCTCGACCCGACTCTTCGCAAGTTAAAAATCGATGATGCCAGCGATATTATTCTGGCGGATACCGTGGGGTTTATTCGTCATTTACCCCATGATTTAGTTGAGTCGTTTCGCTCCACCCTGCAGGAAACCGAGCAGGCTCATTTACTCTTCCATATTATCGATGCCTCGGATGATATGCGCCTGGATAATATCAGTGCCGTGGAAACCGTATTGGAAGAAATTGGCGCAATGGATGTGCCGCAGATTCAAATTATGAATAAAATTGATCGGTTGGAAATAGAGCCTCGTATCGATCGTGATGAACAGGGCAATGTTAAACGCATCTGGGTTTCAGCAATCAATAAACAGGGGCTGGATCTTGTGCATCAGGTGCTGGCAGAAACTTTTCAACAGGATCAGGTTAAAGGAACACTATCCCTGTCACCGGCGCAGGGTCGAATACGGGCATTGTTATATGGCATTAATGCGGTGGAGAGTGAGCTAATTAATGAGCTGGGGGAGTTTGTGCTGCAAATTAATATTCCTCACCGTGACTTACTTCAGATGGCCAGCCGAGAGTCCGTGCCGAAACATATGCTACTACCGGATGATTATGTGGCGCCGCTTGCGGATGCAATGTAGGGTAACTTGATCACGCCACCCCAGACAGCCTATAACCGCCAGTCAGCGACTTTCTTTAGTGTTTAAATCCCCGGCGGTTCGATAAATATATCGGTAATGTTAAATCTTTGCAGGTGTCTCCAGGAAGCCTTCGGCTCGAATTATCTACAGACAAGCCTCGGGTTATTTTGCGTGAAATGCTCCACGCAAACCTTCAGTTTCTGTGACAATCAGGTTACAATCCGCTCTCTTAAAAATTGATTATAGTTGGAGTCGCTAATGGCTTGGAATGAGCCGGGTGGAAATAAAAATAAAGATCCCTGGGGTAACCGTGGTAATGATGGCCCACCGGATCTTGATGAAGTATTCAAAAAATTCATGGATAAACTTAACGGTGTGTTAGGTGGATCCGGCGGTGGTAACCGAGGCTCATCCTCCGATAACAGCTCCGCGGGCATTATTGCCCTGCTGGTTATAGCTGCAATTATCTGGTTAGCAACCGGCACCTATAAGATCGGTGAAGCCGAACGTGGCGTGGTACTGCGTTTTGGTGCCCATGCTTATACGGTCGAATCCGGTTTGCACTGGCATTTCCCAAGGCCAATCGAAAAAGTGCTGAAAGTTGATGTGAGTAATATTCAGGAATTTTCGCTGGAGAGCACCATGCTGACACAGGATCAGAATATCATCGATATTGATATTACGGTTCAGTATCAGGTGGGTGATGCGGAAGATTATTTCTTCAATATGCGTAACCCGATTAAAACCCTGGCGGAAGCCACTGAAAGTGCTTTGCGTCAGCATGTGGGGCGCAGCACAATGGATTATGTGTTTGGTGATGGTCGTGAAGATATTGCCCTCAGTACACAACTAACGATTCAGAAAATTCTTGATGGTTATAAATCAGGTCTGGAAATTCGTCAGGTTAACCTTCAGGAAGCCAAGCCACCGGAGCCGGTAAAAGCCTCGTTTGATGATGTTACCCAGGCGGTGGAAGATGAAGTTAAATTAAAAAACCAGGCGGAAGCTTATCGTAACGAAATTTTACCCACCGCCCGTGGACAGGCTGCCAAAATGCTAGAGCAGGCAAAAGCCTATAAGCAGGAAGTAGTTGCCCGCGCGGAAGGTGATGCGCAGCGTTTCAATAGTCTTTATAAAGAATATCGTAAAGCGCCGGCGGTTACCCGTGATCGTATTTATATCGAAACGGTTGAAGAAGTCTTGTCCCAGTCCAGCAAAATCATGGTGGACGTGGAAGGGGGAAATAATATGATTTATCTACCCTTGGACAAAATGCTGCAAAATACTGATGTCAGTAGAAGTGCGGTACAAAGAGCGGGTCGTTTAATTGATGACGCACAGGATAGTAATTTTGACCTGGATAATTTCAGAAACCGTTCCAGTCGCTCTAGGGAGACACGATAATGAGTAAAGTAATTGGTATTATTGTTGCCCTGGGTTTAATTGTTGCCTATACCAGTACGTTTTTTGTTGATGAGCGTGAAAAAGCCATTCTTCTGGCGTTTGGTAAAATTGATAAAATCGGTTATGAACCGGGTTTGCATTTCAAATTACCCTATCCGTTTAATGAAGTGAAAAAGCTTGATGGCCGTATACTGACCATCGATCAGCGTCCGGTACGTATACAGACCAAAGAAAAGAAATACATGGTTGTGGATTCGTTTATTAAATGGCGCATTATAGATGAAGCGAAATACTACACAGCCACTGCCGGGGGTAGTGAGCAACGTGCGGCATCACTGGTTTCAAAAATGACCGATGAAGCCTTGCGTAACGAGTTTGCCAAACGTACGGTGAATGAAGTTATATCCCAGGACAGGGCGCAAATCATGAACGTGCTGACTACCAATATCGGTGAAAATGCATTAAAAATGGGTATGGAAATTGTGGATGTGCGTATAAAACGTGTCGATTTTCCTGAAAAGATTAGCCAGAACGTTTATGCCCGAATGCGTACTGAACGTGAGCGATTAGCCCGTGAGCATCGCTCAAAAGGTGAAGAAGCCGCCACCCGTATTCGTGCGGATGCGGATGCGCAAAGTCGAGTATTAGTGGCAGAAGCCTATCGTGATTCCGAAGTCATGCGTGGTGAAGGCGATGCGCTATCCACAGAAATTTATGCTAAAGCTTTTAGTCGTGACCGTGACTTTTATCGCTTTTATAGAAGTATGGAAGCCTATAAAAAGACGTTCGCAAACAAGGGAGATGTGATGCTAATTGCACCGGACTCGGAATTCTTTAAATATTTCAAGAGTACCGACGGTAAGTAAATAAAAAACTGCAAAAACTAGCCGGACAGAAATGTCCGGCTTTTGTGTGTATGGGTTTGTGATATTTTTTAAACCTTATCTTTTTATTTTAAATCGTGTAAGACTCCCCTCCTGGAAAAAGAGGGAATGCAGATAATATAATGACCTTGCCGGTAACTTTGATTAATAGCAAGGTTGTGGGGAGATTTTAAATCAACCAGATTAATATAATCTGAGAGTGTTTAAATCCCCCTCAGTGGCATAGTTTAATAATAGAGTTATCTTGAACTTTCGCGACATTATTTGCACTCCCGTTTTTCAAAGGGGGAGGTCTGACGATGAAGTTAGAGATTGTAAAAAATAATGATCGCCTGGACCGACTTATTCAGTGCACTGGCACTGGTACTCGTAATAGAGGGTATAATGCCCTTCATTAGCCCACAAGGTTGGCGCGAAACCATGTTACAGGCGAGTCGCCTGGAAGACAAAACACTGCGCACCATTGGCTTTGTCAGTATGTTAGTTGGTGCAATATTATTGTATGTAATGCGTTAAGAAGTTTGAAAGAGCACAATGAAAAATAACGGAACAAATAATCACTGGTTACTGCCCCAGGGCATAGAAGAGGCCTTGCCTGCGGATGCCGCACGCCTGGAAACCCTGCGACGAAATTTACTCGATATGTATGCCGGTTGGGGTTATCAGCTAGTGATGCCACCCATGATTGAATTTATCGAATCGTTGTTAACCGGTACCGGTCATGATTTTGATTTACAGACCTTTAAATTAATCGACCAGCTTACCGGTCGTTCAATGGGGGTACGTGCGGATATGACACCCCAGGTTGCACGCATAGATTCCCACCAGCTCAGTAATGATGCCCCCAATCGTCTGTGCTACATGGGCACTGTTTTGCGTACCCTGCCTGATGGTTTTGGCAGCAGTCGCAGTCCGTTTCAGGCGGGTGTGGAATTATATGGTCATGCGGGCATTGAAAGCGATGTTGAAGTGTTATGTTTAATGGTAGAGACATTAAGGGCTTCAGGTATTCAAGATATATCCATTGATATTGGACATGTGGGACTTTATCGTGGCCTGGCGAAACAGGCCGGGTTTAATGCTGAGCAGGAAGCGACGTTATTTGAAATGATGCAGCGCAAAGCGATACCGGAAATACAGGCGTATATTGCGGCTCAGAACATTGAATCAAACGTAGCTGACATGTTAAACGCATTACCGCAATTACACGGTGGTGAAAGCTGTCTGCAACAGGCTCAGAAAAGCTTTTGCCATGCGGATACTGAGGTTAAAGACGCTTTAAATTATCTGCAACAGGCGGTAACAAAATTTACCCAGCGGGTAACGGATTTAACGATTCATTTTGACCTGTCCGAGTTACGGGGTTATCGCTATCACACCGGTTTATTATTTGCTGCATACACGCCGGGGGAGGGTCAGGAAATTGCCCGTGGTGGCCGGTATGATGATATCGGTGAAGTGTTTGGACGTGCGCGTCCCGCCACCGGTTTTAGTTGCGATTTAAAAACCCTGTTAAATTTATCCCAGCATGCATCTGGGCAAAATAATGAGCAGCAAAACGACGCAATTTTAGCACCGAGTGATGATGATCCCGAATTGTGGATCGCGATAAAAGCTTTACGGGCTGAGGGTGAAAAAGTCATCCAGTCTTTACCGGGGCAGCAGGGTGGCGCTGCTGAGCTGGGTTGCAACCGCGAACTGCAACAGATTTCAGGAAAGTGGCAAGTGAAGTAGCCAGTAAAGTAGCGAGTAAATAAATTCAAATTTTTCAATGAAGGCATAATCTGATGGGTAAGAATGTAGTTGTACTGGGTAGCCAATGGGGCGATGAAGGCAAAGGCAAAATAGTTGATTTGCTGACTGATCGCGCATCGGCGGTCGTTCGTTTTCAGGGTGGACACAATGCGGGTCATACATTAGTGATTGGCGACAAAACCACCGTATTGCATTTAGTGCCGTCGGGAATTTTACGTGATAACGTAATGTGCTTAATTGGTAACGGTGTGGTGTTGTCTCCCACTGCATTATTCGAAGAAATGAATATGCTTGAAAAAGAGGGGATTCCCGCTGGCGAGCGTTTGAAAATATCGGAAGCCTGTCCGCTGATTATGCCTTATCACATTGCCCTGGATCAGGCCCGTGAAATTGCCCGGGGTAAAAAAGCCATTGGAACAACAGGTCGCGGTATTGGCCCGGCTTATGAAGATAAAGTATCGCGTCGAGGTTTAAGGGTAGGCGATTTATTAAACGTTGATAGCTTTGCAGAAAAATTAAAAGGTGTGATGGAGTATCACAACTTTGCGCTAGTGAATTATTTCAAAACCGATGCGGTTGATTATCAGACTGTATTAGATGAAATGATGGGCATGCGGGATAAAATTGTTTCTATGATTGCGGATATTCCCGCAATGCTACATAAACTGCGCAAAGATGGCGCTGATATTATGTTTGAAGGCGCCCAGGGTACGCTGCTCGATATCGACCAGGGCACCTACCCCTATGTGACATCGTCAAACTGTACCGCCGGTGGAGCCTGTACCGGTTCTGGTGTGGGCCCCTGCGATTTAGATTATATCTTAGGTATCACCAAGGCTTACACAACCCGTGTCGGTGCTGGCCCATTCCCCACTGAGCTGTTTGATGATGTGGGGCAATATCTGGGGGAAAAAGGCCATGAATTCGGTGCGACAACGGGTCGTAGCAGGCGTTGTGGCTGGTTTGATGGTGTAGCCATGCGCCGCTCTGCACAGGTTAACAGTATCACCGGTTTATGCATCACTAAACTGGATGTACTGGATGGGCTGGAAAAATTGTTAATTTGTACTTCATATAAATACAACGGTGAAGTCTTGGAGTTGCCCCCTGTTGGTGCCGATGCGATTGAAAAATGCGAAGCGGTTTACGAAGAAATGCCTGGCTGGAGTGAAACTACTGTGGGTATTCGTAACCGGGACGAACTGCCTCAAAATGCTTTAAATTATTTGAAGCGTTTAGAAGAAGTGGTAGGGATTCCAGTGGATATTATTTCTACCGGGCCTGAGCGTGATGAGACAATTGTGTTGCGTAACCCTTACGAATAAAGTTAAAAAAATTTTGTGTTGAAAAGGCCCGTTTTATACGGGCCTTTTTTATGGTCAGATGTTTATTATTGAGGTCTAAACCTGGCATGAGAAGAATTGTGAATGGCATTATATGACCGGCTAATGATCAACAAACCCAATAAGCTTATTTCCCACAACGTTAAGAATTAACCCAAACGGGAGAAAGCCTATGCTAAATGCAATTGAGTATTTTGATCAGAAAACCCCCGGCATGATCATCGCGGGCAAAAAAGATGGTAGTGATGATCTGGGGGTGTTTTATACAGGAACCCGCCAGGATCTGGAGACGTTGCGGGACCTGATTAATGAATCCATAGATCAGTTGCAGGATTCCACCAACAATAAACCGGATGAAAACAGCTATGTGGCTTGATCATGGTGTTTTCTCTACAGGTATTTATGTGGAAGTTGGTGGATGAAAATCGTCGGGGTATAGGCGGCAGTGGCTGTGTGTTAATAAAAAGTATGCCTTAATTATTCAATGCTTGCCAACGTCAAAGCCAGGTAATTCGTATAAACTATAGCGGTTGAAATTATTGAAGCCATAAAGTGAAAAAAATTTTAGTGATTGGTTACGTCTGGCCTGAACCGGTATCATCCGCCGCCGGCAGTCATATGATGTCAATTTTACGTTTATTTAAACAGCAAAACTGGCAGGTTGAATTTGCTTCTCCAGCTCAGCAAACTGAGCATAGTGTTGAGTTAGCGGCTGAAGGTATATCCGCGAAAAGTATTGCACTAAACTGCGACAGCTTTGATATTTATATTGCGGACTTTAACCCCGATCTTGTGATGTTTGATCGGTTTATGATGGAAGAGCAGTTTGCCTGGCGAGTAGAAAAAAATTGCCCTGATGCCGTGAAAATTTTAGATACAGAAGACCTGCAATGTCTACGCTATGCTCGTCAACAAGCGCTTAAAGCGGGTCGTGATTTCTCTACGCAGGACTTGTTTAATGATATCGCGAAGCGTGAAATTGCCGCAATATTACGTTGCGATATCGCGTTAATTATTTCCAGTTATGAAATGCAGTTGCTCACGGATTTTTTTAAAGTGGATGTAAGCCTGTTGTATCATTTACCTTTTATGGTTGATATAAGTCAGTGCCCAATACAAACCAGTGGATTTAGTGAACGCAAACATTTCATCAGTATCGGTAATTATCGTCATGCCCCTAACTGGGATATGGTGTTATATTTACAAAAAATATGGCCCTTAATCAGACAGAAAATTCCCCATGCTGAGTGCCATATTTATGGGGCTTACACGCCACCAAAAGCCAGCGCTTTAAATAATCCTAAAATCGGTTTTCTAATAAAAGGCCGAGCAGAAAATGTCTTTTCAGTCATGGAAAAATATCGAGTGTGCCTGGCTCCCATACGCTTTGGAGCGGGTATTAAAGGCAAACTGTTGGACGCAATGATCATGCAAACCCCGAGCGTTACCACTGCCCTGGGAAGTGAGGGCATGTATTGTCCGCATCAGGATACCTGGCCTGGGAAGATAGCAGATGATACACAGGGATTTGCAAATGCGGCCATCAAATTATACAACGATGAACCCAGCTGGTGCGTATCACAACAACAGACAAGGAAATTATTAAATTGTAGATATGATCGTGATGTACTAGGTAAGGCTTTGATTGAAAAAATACTGGCAATCACTGAAAGCCTGGAACAACATCGTTTGAATAATTTTATGGGGGCTATGCTAAAACATCACTCCATGATGAGTACCCAATATATGTCCCAGTGGATTGCTGAAAAAAACAGGAATAATCCGCTGTAATTCAATAAAAATCTCACCAGTTCAGGTTTATACCAGATCTCTGCAATATGAGTCTGGCTGTGGCTTTTCTTATTCTGCCATGTCAAAAGCCGAAAATTTTTTTTTGATTAATTACGGTGTAATACAGAGGTTGCTCATAATGTAAATAAACACGATCAATATTTGAAATCACTGTTTTCTCTACTATAATTTTAGGTAATTCAATTATTTATATAAAAATACCAATCTAAAAAGTTAAATGGTAAATAGAGTGTTATGGCCCGCTTAAATACTTCGCGATTTACTTCATTATGGATTGGTATGAGTATTGTGACAGTAATAAGTCTCAGTATGTTTTTTGAAGTATTCAATCGCTTCGATCGCTGGATCTATGACGAGGCAACAATAGCGGCGCAGTTTTTTGGTTCCCACCCTCCCAGAGTGTTGCTGATAGAAGTTGATACGGACTATGAAGGCCTGTCAGTAAATAGCTGGATGAGTCTGATTGAGCAGGTTCATAAATATAATCCAGAAGTGATTGCGATCAATATTCTACCCTGGAACTGGAACAGAAAAGATATTAATCTTGCTTCACAGCGATTTCCTTTAATCATAGGAAGTACTCATCCCGAGTTATATGCTGAGTTCAATAACATTGTATTTTCAGCAATACCGCCTCTTGATGGCAATGTCTATCGCCAGCAACGCAGGTTTGAATCTGTTAATGAAAAAAAATATCAGGTTCTGGAGTCGGCAATCCATCGTAAAATTTATGTAGAGGATAATACGGACGAGGGCAACTTTTATATTAATTTTATGGGTGGTCCGGGCCGCTTGCCAGTTGTGAGTAGCAAGCGTGTGTTAGAAGGTGGACTGGTAGAAACACTGGTTAAGGATAAAGTGATACTGCTTGGGGTGAAAGTGCCATTGATGATGGATATGCCAAGCCCCCTGGGTATGATGCCTTTTGCTCACTATCAGGCATATGCGCTGGATACCTTGTTAAACCAGAATAAAATTCAAATAGCAGATATCTGGTTAATAATAGTGCTGGTTTCACTGGTGGTTTTCGCTATGTTACTTGTAGTGCTAAAAATTCCTGATCGATATCAGTTGCTGGTTATTTCCGGCTTTATTCTGTCAACACTCGTAATAAGTTATATCTGTATAGTTTTTTTTCAATACTGGATAATGACTGGTTACTTACTGATTACAGAATTTTCAATTTTAATTGCACTGCTGTATTTGCGTAACAGACAAAATCAACAGGCTTTACAAAGCATGGCATTAAATAGCGCCGCACGTATAGAAAGTCACTGGTTATCAGAAAGTTTCTATTCATCTGATGCACATTGGAATCATATTGCCAATATGGTAACCCAAACTCTTTCACTTGAGAGAACCATATTTTTAGAACGAGTTGAAAATGATCATCGGGTACGTGAAATAAAGGCATTAAACTGTGGCCTTGAAGATATTAGTGAAATGCGGCGTGACTATCAACGAACACCTTATACAACAGCAATTGAACAGGGAGGGGCATTAAAGTTAAAGCATACCTACCTGGAAGCATCAGCTGATGATGAGGTGCAATATCTGGTGCCGCTAAATTTTGCCGGTAATATTCAGGGCTTTTGGGCGTTTACTATTAAACATGATTCAACTCTGGACGAGAATAAGCTGATTGATGCGGTTGAGCAATTCGCACTGCAAATATCAGAGTTGCTATATCACCGATCTGAATGGGAAAAAAATCAGCAGAGTCAGCAAAGTTTAGTCGTAAAGCTGATGCAAATGAAATTTGAAGAAAGCTCATATGAATCTATTAACCGTTCTATCAATTTTTTAACCCATCGGCTTTCCGTTATGGAAACACTCATGGATGGACTGGAAACCTCAGCTATTTTATATGATCTTTTTGGTCGCGTAGTGCATGTAAATAAATCAATGTCGCATATGTTAACCGGTATTAATTTGGTTCCTTACTCCATGAGTGCGGTAGATTTGATTGTAAAGCTCGCGGGTTGTAGTTTGATTGAGGCTAGAAATTATCTCAGCTACCTTATTCTTGAACAGGGATTTATTAATATCCCAGTTAAAAATGCTGGTATGAAAAGCGGGCATATGCTGATGGTTAGTGCATTAAAAAATACGGAAGAACCTGATGTAATAGAAGGCGAAAAGCAGCCTTTTGAAATAACGGGAGTATTATGTGAATTAATAGACATGAGTCAAATTAGAGAAGTCTATTCGCAGAAAGAAAAAGTCGTTGAACACATGAGCGGCTGGTTAAGAAATGATTTATCATCAATTTCAATGGCCTGTGATTTATCACAGGATAAAAGGGTGTCTTCGGATAAACGTGATCAGCTTTTACAGGTGATAAAGAATAAAGTAATGGTGCTGTGTAAAAATTTTGAAAAGGTTAATACAATTGTACAGCAAGATATGACTTCTAGATTAACGAGTCAATATCCGGTGGATTACATTGAAGCTTTACAGGATGCTGTGAGTGAAAGTCAAAAAGCACATAATAAATCTGTCACAATAAATCCTGTAATTCCGTTTTGCTCCCCACTGGTTATGGCGGCGCCCAAAGAATTGAGGCAGGTCTTTAACGCAGTTATCGGAATATTAATATCCGATGCACTTGATGGCAGTGAAATAGAGGTGAAGATAAAGTGTGATGTAAAATTTATGGAATTCAAATTTACAAACCAAGGATTTGGAATTCCACAGGAACAGTTGCAATCTTATTTACACAGTCATGAGAGTTTGGATAGTAATGAATTTCAAAGTCTGCGACTGGCATCCCATCTGATCGATAACTGGGGTGGACAGTTTGAAGCATGTAGTGAGATAGGTGAAGGGATGCGTTTTAGTTTCACATTAAAATCTTTTCAACTTTAAATATTATATATGAATTGGTGTAAGACATGAGTGAAATTCAGAAAAATATTGTCATAATTGAGGATGATCCGGTGTTACGCGAGCTGACACAAATGGCATTTGTAATGGAGGGTTTTGAGGTGCATATGTTTGAAGACGGTGAAAAGGGAATTGAATACCTTGAAAAAAATCTAGCGTCGGTTGATCTAATATTACTGGATTTATTTATGCCCGTACTCGATGGAGTGCATGTGCTTAACTGGATTAGAAAAACCTGTCAATCATCGGTTAGTGTTGTGGTAATGACTGCAATGGTTGATGAAGAGACTGAGCGAAATATGTTATCGGCTGGTGCCAATAATGTTATTAAAAAGCCTCTTGATATGAAAGTGCTTTTAACCACAACCCAAGCGCTATTAAATAACTAATGGAGTGGCTGCTTCCGCTTAATATTTTTCCCCAGGGTTCTTTAGCCAGTTCAGTTATAACGACTGTGTGGGTTGGCGTATTTGTTGTTGCATTTTTTAATTTACGTTTTGGCTGGGTTCTCTCTGGCCTGGTCGTTCCCGGTTATCTCATACCTTTACTACTAATTAAACCCTGGGCTGTTCTGGCCATTTTAATTGAAGGTATTAGCGCCTACTACATCATCTGGTTTTTTTCAGAGTTTATGTCCCGTTTTGGTCGTTGGAGCCCCTTGTTTGGTCGTGATCGTTTCTTTGGTTTGATTTTGGCGAGTATTTTTACGCGTGTAATATTTGATGGCTGGCTACTTCCCATGTTAGGTGAAAGTTTGCAAGGCTTTGGCATAATTTTTGACTATCGTAATGAGCTTCACAGTCTGGGCCTGGTAGTGGTTGCGCTAATGGCAAATCAGTTCTGGAAATCCGGTGTTATAAGAGGTTTACCGCCGTTACTGGTAAGCATGTTCTTTACCTGGTTAATAGTACGTTATGTATTGATGGAATTTACAAACTTTGGTTTAGGCAGCGTCAGTTATATGTACGAAGATCTGGCGTCATCTATACTGGCTAGCCCTAAGGCATATATTATTCTGGTTACCACCGCCTTTGTTGCCTCTCGAATGAATCTACGTTATGGCTGGGATTTTAATGGCATTTTATTACCTGCGCTTTTGGCATTACAGTGGTACGAGCCATTAAAAATTCTAATTTCATTTGTTGAGGCATTTATAATTTTAGGCGTTGCGATCATGGTGCTTAAATTACCTGTATTTTCCAATGCAAGTATTGAGGGTGCCCGTAAGTTGTTGCTGTTTTTTAATATCAGCTTTTTCTACAAAATCATTCTGTCGTATTTTTTGTTTTATTTTTTCCCCGATATAAAAATTAGTGATTACTTCGCTTTCGGATTTTTACTGTCTACATTGCTGGCAATTAAAATGCATGATAAAGGTATTGCGATACGCATGACCCGTGCAACCTTGCAAACTTCTTTGGTGTCGATAGTTATTGCCAGTGTTCTAGGTTTTTTATTGACTCTGTTACCAGGCCTTAATCCCTGGAAAGAAAAAGATGATTTTCATAGTGAATTGACAACGCAGAAATCAGCTGAAACATTAATACCCCGTCTTGCAAAATTGAAACCGGAAATTTATCGTGGGCGCTTTGAAGAAATTGCCGTACCTTTACCCCAGGAAGTTGATCGTTTTAGTGAGGCCGTTGAGTTATTGCTTGCATATGCGCGGAACAAAGATAAGACGCAGTTGAACAGAGCAAAATATTACTTGTATCAGGTGGGCTATCAACTGGAATTAATCGAGGAACGGTATCTACTGATAAGCGAAGCAACAGTGAAACATAATTGGGGTGTGTATGTTATAAATCTGGAAGCGGAAAATGAGTTGTTACTGGAAGTGCCACTACCACTACAAAATCGCGGTTTAATAGAAGGGGTTACCGCTTTGTTTAGTGTTTCTGCTGCACGAAGTCTGGCTATTTCCGGTGGGCGTCAGCAGATGTCTTCCAGTCAGCCTTTGTTTGATGTGTTTCATCGAATTGCAGGTCGCCGTGATGTTGTACAGGTGCAGGCTTATAATCGAGAAACTATTCGGGCGCTCAACTATCAGGATCAGTATAGGCCAGATAATGGCCTTGCCTCAATCGAGAGTTCTCTGTGGGTTAAAAATCGTTTACCGCCAGGTTTGAATTTGAACAGGCTTGAAGAAGTTATTGGAAATTATGAAATAAACTGGAAGCAATCCCGATATAAAAATCCGCAGCGAGAAGCCAGTCGAGATGGTTATGCAGAGCTTTATCTTAATCAGAAAGGGCTGAGTCGATTATTAATTAGCCCATTGTTAGGCGTTCAATCTACACAACTGTTTGTTGGTGCGGAACGCATCGATGGTTATTTACAGCGCTGGTTACAGAACAGTAAAGATGAAATAGCTAAACGTGGAAGTAATACCTATCGCGTTCCAAAAGTCGAAGAGCTGGTATATTTTGATGAAGAGGTTTTATCGCCCATTATACAATCTGCACTTAAGCATTATAAGAATTCAGACTGGACCAATGAAGGGCTTGAAGATTTGCGAACGATTAATGGTGCGGCACAGGTATTAAATTACCAGTTAATACGTTATCGGCACCAGCAAACAGGGAGTGACTATCTGATTCTGTCTGAAATAAATAATGCCGTACGAGGTTACTGGGGTACCTATGTTTTTCGTATGGGAGAAACGCGCAGATTTATATTGCAGGCACCACGACCTCTTTTTGAAATAAATAGTTTTGAAGTTTCAGTTGCCCTGTTTGAGCGATTGCAGGGCAGGGCATTATTGATTGGTGGAACTCATCCTTTAGCAAACCAGGATTACAGCGCTGATTTATTACGTCAGTCAAATAAAACCAATTTGTTTAACCTCGTTAATCAGGTGTTGTTACGTGAAGACGCAGAACAACCGCTAATGGCATTGCAGGTGCGAGCGTTTGGTCAACACCTCGGGCAGGTTATGCCTGCAAGTGATGTACTGCTTGCATTTGCCGATGGAGCGGACAATAAAGCAGCATTTAAGCCGTTACAAAATGAGCTCGTTGATAGTTTACGTCAGGACGACTGGGGACTGGGTTTCGTCGATGGTTCGATTTCTACTATTGGGTATCATGTGGGTATGAATCCCCAGTCGCGGTATTTAAATGCAACACCAAATAAACATTTTGCAATTCTATGGGTGTCTCCATTGGTGAGAGCAAGCTTTAAACAACAGGATGATGACAAATTACTAAATGCACAATTCAATGCATTAAATATTCCCGTTTATGAGGGTGATCTTGTTCGGGAAATACTGCAGCATTCCAATCAAGTTCAGCAGAATATTTCTAAAAGTATGCAGGGAGATGTAAATGCCTATCAAAGAAGTCGCGATATTTTATTGCTGGGTCAATTAAAGAAAAAGGATAAAAGACTTTATCGTTATACCGATATAAATACCCGCCAGACATTCTTATTTATCCACAACAAACAGGGCCAGCTGGTACAGGTTAGTAATTTAAATCCTCGAAATTATGAAACAACACAAGTTGTTTCTAATAAAAATGTTAAAGATAAAATCGAATCATTTATAGAATCTCGTATGTCACGTTTAATATTTTCACAGGCCAGTGGATAAGCGTTATGAGATTAATTCGAAATAGTCTGGTATTAATAGTGTTGTTGGTAATAGGAGGATATTTCTATGATGTTATTTCTATCAGATTTAATCCTTCCGCCATAAAACAGGCTGAAGACTTGCAATCACTGCAATATAAAGATGCAAGTATTAAACTGGCTTATATACTCGACGCTAAAAAATGGCTGAGCTACGCTTTGCAGGCAGGTGAGGATCAGGTGCGTGTGATGACTAATGCTGTTATTGAAAAAAATTATCAACTTGTGGATGAAGATCGTTTTATATATTCCATTATTTATGAAGTGCTGGATGATGAGGGTATTATTATTCGAACAGGTGAGTTTTATCAGCGTACAGGGCAAAAAATTTACAAAGATATAACTACTGACCAGCAATATGTCTCTACCGCTATTTATCCCGCTGATGCTAACCCGCTTGATTCAAGGATTCATCTTATTAATTTACGGGGTCTTAACAATGTGGCCGAAATTAGATTTAGAAGTGGTCAATACCAGCATCCAGTTAAGCAGATTGTGCTAAGAGGGTATCAAAAGAAAAATATTTCAGATAGAAAACTCGATTATGCCTGGCAGCGAATGGGTGAAGCGCGTCGTCAACAGTTGGCAAAAGTGAGTGTATATGATGCTGAAATAATAAATAAGCAGGAACAAGACCAGTTATTGAAAAATCAATGGGCGCCACTGGGGCCACTGGGTGCTGCCGATGATGATTATCTGGTACAAAAATTATATGTGGCTCGTGAAGTTGAAAATGATGTAGTGATAAACGAAGTCGCTGTGCCTTCAACTGGGCTGGTTATTTATACGGGTCGATATGGTGTTATGAGTATGCCACAGAAAAACACGCATAATACTGAATACTTGAAGTTAAGCTGGTCGCAATTTGATCGTCATGTACAACAAACACATTCAGATAAAGTAACGATTGAATGGTGGGGGGATCCAGCCACACAGTATAAAAAGTGGCAGCGTCTAATCTCTGATGGTGAAATAAATTTGAATCTGAATGAACTACAGGGTGGATTAGTTCAAATCAGTAGTACACAGCCTGTGGTGGTGCGTGCCTGGCTAAAAACAATACAGCAAGATAAAGATTTAAATACTGAAAGCATCCTGGAAATTACACCCAAGTCAGCTTATTTGCGATTATATGGTGCGCACAGTTTACCACTCGAATACGCAATTAATCATATTGAGGGATTTAATACGCCATATCGATTTGATCTACGGGCGATAGATAAAAATCCCGATTCAGAGATTACCTATCAGTTTCTGGATAAATATGAACGGGTAATTAAAACGGGACGTATTTCATTAAGGCAGAATTTCTCAACCTATGATGCGGTAGTGGCCGAACCCCAACGTTGGGTAACCGACCCCATGCGGGTCTATTTCAATTTACCACAACGGGTGAGTAAAGTTAGTTTTGATGCTCCAGAGGGTGTCTGGATATCCGCGTATAGCCGGCCGAAAAACTTAGCCTATACGCAAACACATCCTCTGCCATCTTTATTAGATGAGAAAGGTATGCAACGGGTGATGCCAGTATGGTTTGCCGTGCGTCCTAAAAAATGGAAACAGGCTATGAGTAAAGGTCAAACTCAGTTGATTACCGTACAACGCAGGCCACCTGATATTGATCCGCAATTGCTTGCTGGGCAATACCGATGGGATCAGTTTTACCCAGATGTAAGCTGGAAAGCGCACAATATGTTAAATCCAGTGGATAATGACCTGCCCTTCAGAGAAGAAGCGGCCAGTAGTTATTTTGTAAAACTTAATAACAGCCAGATAAATAATATTGAATTTGTTACAAAACCTGGAGTACAAACTGTCAGGCCTTCACTGATTTATGTGCAAACAGAAAAACGTTTAATGACCGTTCGTGTCTGGCTGGATGGGAAGAAATTTTTTGAAGAACAGGTATATGCTGCAAACGGAGAGTTGCAGTTGCCTTACCTTCACTCGGGACAACATCAACTGCGTATTGAAAGTTTTGATAATGCTACGGATTCGCGATCAGTAAAGATTAATAATAGTACACAGTTTTATATTAACAACACCAATTTAGTACAGAAAAATAAAGCTCAGGGGATAATGTTAAAACGTCTAGCAATTAAAATGACAGAAAAAAACATGAGTTTTACTATATTTAAAGAAAAGCCTCGGGAATTGCTAGCATTGCGAATTTATAGTCTGCGGCCAATGCATAAAAAAATGCTTGTAAACATAGAAATTAAAGGCCTGAATAATCGTAATATTGGACCGTTTAATGACTGGACACTCAGTCGAAGGCAATATGAATTACTGCCATTAGTTGAGGAAAATAATACGCTACTTCAGCCTTTGATGTTAAATGCAGCGCATCCCGCAGCAGGTCGAGTGGAGAATGAAAGGTTGTTTTTTATCCCCCTGGGGTCAGATCTGGATGTTCAACAGAACTATACGGTTGAGGTTAGTTTGCAACAAGGTGATGGTGCTTACATGGTAATGACCCGGAGTATTCCTGGCTTGTATCCAGATCGTCGCCTTTATCCGGACGTACAGCTTGAATCGCCAGAAGTTGAGTAAGTGTATGAATAAAGATTATTTCAGTGTTTTAGATAAGTTGTATAAAGTCAGGCTGGCTTTTTTGGGGGTTTCCAGGTGCTGTTGGTTAGCACAGGTATTGGCTGTGTTATTAATCACGGAGCTATTGATACTACCGGCTGCATTGGCAGAAGGTCAGTTAAGCTTAACTGAAAATTTACCCAGTAATAAAAGCATAATCTCGCTATGGAAGAAAAAAAGGGCAAGTCACTACATCAGCTACACAAACAAACAAATGCAACTTGCGGAATCAATTTTTGAACAGCTTCTTTCAAACAGTCTGTCAGAAAAAAGCCTTAGTCAGTTACGCTCACTTAACTTGTCGATCTCTAAAGTCAATAACTTGTTATTAGTCAGTGAAGATTTGCCACCTTATAGCGGACAGGGTATATATGTTTTCCGTGTAAAAGCTGAGAATGAAATTTTATTACAGGCACCACATGGTTATCATGATTTAAAAACCGGCAAGATTGCGATTAAGATGATGCTAGAAAATTCAATCAGCGCATTGGCTATCAATACCGTGAGTCGAAAATATAAAACCTCTGCTGGTGTAATTAATCATGCTGATATGGCGCACCTGCCTGTGAGTCTATTTATGGCCTTTAGTCGTGCGTTTGCAAAAGTATATGGAAATGGAAAAATTATTCAACTGCATGGTTTTAATGCGGAAAAACGTGCACAAAAACAGAGTCAGAAAAACACAGCATCGGCCTTAAATATCATAATCAGTAATGGTACACGAGCGGCTAATCAACAGCTTATTTTGCAACAAACCTGCCTGGATAAAGCTTTGTCAATTAAAACCCACGTGTATCCATTAGATATTAATGAACTTGGCGGTACAAAAAACACCATAGGGCGTGCCATACGACAACTTGGGTTTAGTGGTTTTAAACACATTGAAATGAGTTTGCCTGTTCGAAAAAAACTCAATCGTTCTAAGAAAATGCGTCGCGCTTTATTCGAGTGTATGTCTCAATGAATAACTTTATGAGACATTATGTATGAGGCAGATACTATGAACAGTCATCATTGTATCAATGCTACCATCTGCCTTTCGCTAAAAGCGTTTAGTCTAGGTGTGTTTTTTTTATACTTATTTTCAATTACGGTTAATGCGTCCATAGATGAACTTCAGTTGGCAGTTGATGAAGCGCTTTCACCTCAGTTACGTTGGGATAATTTAACCGGTGAAGAGGAGTGGTTAGCAGGTCCCAGTCCTGAAAATCACAATGGGCAATACCAGGTTGTACTACAACCCGAGGAAAGTATCAGCCTGTTACAACCGGCGCAGGCCTGGTTACGACTCGAGTCAGCGGAGCTTATTGATTGGCAACAGGCTATACAAGTTGAGCAATCGGTTGACGCTCAGCTATTTATTCCTCGTTCTCTGGACTTTAATCAGCGACAGGCGCTGTTGAAGCCTTTATCGAATACGTATATTGCACGACTACAGAATGTCTCGGATAAACCTGTTAAACTGGCTTTATATCGTTCCCGTTATTTTTCATATACACCTGAATTAAAATATAAGAAAGCATTTTCTTTTCCGCTAAAAAGTTTAGATTTACTGACTATACCGAATGAAGGTTTACAGCGTTACTATGAATTGCAGGCACTAAAATCGGTTGATTTGAAAATAGATGGGCCGCAACGTATCGCCATACGTTTTCGTCGACCCTTAAAGAATGCGTCGTTACCTGCCGCTGAGACTCGAGTCGATTTATTTCTGGATAATAAACCACTCATTTCACAGGATATCTATTTTAAGGAAGATTATTATCATACATTTCGTGCGCTAACTAAACGTATTTCTATGTCACAAATGCAGACACTCTATGTAGATATACCTGCAGGGCAGCATAATTTGAGCTTACACGCCGCCAGCGATTTATATTTTCAAATGGCGACACTGGAGAGGCTTTACCAGTTTGATAAAAATCTACCGATTTCCAGCCGATGGATAAATGACCCAGAAAACATTAATTTAACTGAACAATCATTATCTGATTTACAGCGGCGTTTACTAGCGCAATCGCGGGATAATAAAAATCCGGATGGCGCATTACGAGCATTGGCAGAGCTTGATTCTATTATTGAAAAGCAGGATGTTAAATTCGGAGCAACAGAAATGGCGCTGTTGCAGATTCAGAAAACAATAAAACAGCGTTACACGCAATTTGTGCCCGTATTGCCAGTGTCTTCTAGCGAGTCTTATGCGCAACACAGGCTGCGCTACCTGAAAGATAGGTTACAATTTCGAACAGATGTTAAAACGCTGTATCTAACGCGAAAATTTTTCCAACCACGTTTACAACTAATTGGAGAGCAGGGGTTTAATAAATTATATTCCCAAGCGCTTGAATATCATTTCTCTGAAACGGATGTGGCTTCTGATTTACAACTGCTTGTTTATAATGAGGTCAAATCACTCGATGAAAAATTTAGACCAATAAAAGTCTGGTTACAGATTGATGGGCAACCGGCGCAACAGGTTAAACTGCGTCGGTTAGAAAATATTGAAAAAATACTTTATTCGTCAGTGACTGATAATGTGATACAAAAACAGACATGCTGTACATCATTGATGGGTATGCTAGCAGCAACCAGAGAAAGTGCGGATTTAATGCGCGTGGCCAGTGTGCAACTGCCACTACCTGCGACGGCTCGACACATCAAGATATGGCAGCATGAAGGTCAGCCCCCGCTATGGATTGCTTTGCAACAACGCAGGGGAAGGGCTTATCATTTTTCCGAGGACCAGTATCGATATCAGTTACAGATGGGGGATGGATTTGAGCGATTTAAACAAGCGTTACATGACTATGCTAAGGCCACTAAAAATATATCTGAAAAAATATCGTATAAAAGCACCAGTATTCCAGCCGATTCTAAGATTCATTTACAGACAGAGTTATGGAATAGTCACTGGTTGCCACTGATTAAGCAACTGCATGGAGCCTACCAAGCACGTCTTAATAAAATTAAATTATTTAAGCCAGGTAATCATCAATTATTGACTAAAGAAGAAGTCAATACCATTCAGGAGCGAGCCTTTAAAGCGCAGCAATCACAACAGTGGGTTTTAGCGCTACAGCATTGGACACGGTTGTGGATGAATGAATCGCCAGATGTTCAGCAAGTCGCGCTGCAAAATATAATCTATAATCTACAGCGTACAGGTCAGCATGCACTTGCCAGACAATTGCAATTATCAATTGTGTTTAGCTCGCTGGATGTTGATTTTGTCGACTCACAGTTGCAACTGCTATTGAACGATTATCAACAACAGGATAATAGTGATGCACAGGTCGCTTTGTTATTTGCCATGTTTACTCATCAACCCAATGTAAAATATTTACAGCAACTGGCGACGATGCTGGTGACACAGGGGCGCTGGCAACAGGGACTTGAATTATTATTATTGTTGCCCGATTCCCATCAACAATCACCGGCAATTCAGCATTCTATTTTAATGAGTGCGTTACAGGTCGGCTGGTTTAATGTTTTTGATGAACAGCTTTTAAGGGCTGAACTATCCACACCTGAAAAAAATAAATGGCTGGGGTTGAGGGCACTGTTTAACCAGCAATATGATCTAGCACTTGACTATCTGAAAGCGTCCATGCCGGATACCGATGAGCAGGTAAAACGCTGGTTATCTATTTTACAACAATCGCAACAGTTACAGTCTCAATTGTTATCGACCGATCGAAGCGAGCGTATCAGTGCACTGAAGCAGTGGCAAAAACTACAGTTAAAAATAAATACGGATCTTGCCAGTGGCTGGCGTACCGAAACCGCATCGGTGATATCGCATGGTGGTCAGGTGACTGTAAAAAACCAATCCACCCATGTATCTCTAATGCACTATTTAAGTCGTTCCAGACAACACAGTGCTTCGTCACTTAAATTACAGGTTGCTGGGCCGATGACATTAAGATTTGATATTCGGCCACTGCATAAAATTTCGGACCTGACTACCGCTACAGTGCAGCCCATGAACAGTGCCTTTAAAATTCAAAGCGGTGATCAACAACAACATATTTTAATTAACCATAATTTACCGTCTGAAAACTGGCGTGTTGATAACGGATTTCATGCGGGGGGTGATTCAAAGCACAAAATTATTCCTGGACAAAGATTTACCCATACGCTAAATCTGGGAGAAGGGATTCACCAACTGAGCATTGATGCAGATGTGGATTTACTGATCCGATTACACAGGAGAATAAATTTGTTACCGGTCAGCGTATTACCGCCGATAAACACACAAAATATGGCGCTGATATTAAGTAAGGATGCACCTGTAACTGTTAAGAATAAGATGCTTAAATTATCGGATGAATCGATAAAGCAATGGCGCTCAAAAGATGAATGGCTTAACAATACCACCCCGTTACAAACACTTCAGGCGCTGGCCTTGCAGTTACAAAAACCAGTTAAAAAACCGCAGGCACTGATTGCTAAAGCCGAAAAACTTTATGCGGATAATGAAAATACACAACCATTAAGTGCCACCATGTCACGATTGCGACATAACACGCACTGGGATGTTTTGCATTCTGTAGAACAGAACGACGGCTTCTGGGTGCAGCGTTATAACAACTGGCGTCCAGACTCACCACAAAGTCGAATCTATCAGGCACTGATGGGGGGGGGCGCACATTCGCTCGGTAAACCGGATGAAGTATTGCGTCCAGCCAGTAGTCAGGTGGTTTCAGTTTTTAATCCCCAAAACACAGAACTTCAAATGCGTTTATGGGCAATCAGCCCTTTGTTTATTTCTACCCAGCCGGTGGGGATTAGTTATCAGATAGATAACAATGAGGTGCAATATCGTTCTGTAAGCGCCGCAGGTGAATCGATTAGTCTTGCACTTTCCCGGGGACATCACAGTATTAAAATCAGTTTATTACAGGCACCGTTGCAGCACCGATTAGGGTTGTCGTTGAAAGAGGCCAACGGGCAAAATGTGAATCTGAAAAAATCCCGTCGTTATCAATTGGCCAGCCCACAGCAACCCCTGGTATATCATCTACAGGGGCCGGCCTGGTTGCGAGTGGATAAATATAGACAAAATCTGGAAGGGGGGGGGGACACAGAGAGTGAATTTCATTATTTCCCGGCGGGTCAGCAGCGTCTCACATTGAAAGTGGCAGCGGGTGAACAGAGCGGGTTTTATCGCGTTTTTAAGCGGCGGGAAAATCCAGCTGTTCTGGCACCCCGTGTGGTGAGCTGGGAGGATCATTTTGAATTAGAAACCCATCCTCAGAACACATCAGGTGGTTCGTTAAAATATATCTCTCCAGTGAATACCCCACACAAATACGCATTGCACGATGGCTGGAATCTGGGGCGCCAGCAAAGTGGCACGACGAGTTTGTTACTCACCCGGGTTGATCAAAACTTAATTATTGATGAGCTCTCCATCTCCAGTGACCAGTACCTGGAGACGGAACTGGCCTACCGAAAATTTAACCCCATGTCGCGGCGTTGGTCTTATCTTGCGGGGCTGGCCCGAGTGCGTCAGCAGGGTAATACCAGTGTCGGTCTAAAGTCACGGTTGCGAGGGCAGTTTGCTGCGCTGCCGATAGACTGGACCCTGGATGGCAGGGCATTTGCACAGCAACTTGAGTCTGGGCTTGAGTCGAGTATACAGTTACAGGCGCGCCTGAGTCAGACGCGTTGGCTGGGTAACTACGTCTATCATCTACCCCGGATGGATGTGTTTGCACGTTGGTTGAGTGCAGAGAGTGAGGGGGGCAATACCCATATTGATCGGGATGTTTACAGTGATTATAAAAATGATCACCCGTCGGGTTTTCGTTTATCGGATACCCTGGTTTACCGACCCTATGAGGATATGGAGTTGTATACCGGCCTGACGCTGGTGAGCAATGCCAACTGGCAGGATCTGGATCAGGTCCGCAGCCGTTTGGGGGCACGGGTGCAGTGGGGTAATGTGCGCTGGGATATTAATGCACGGCATTTACAGTTTAAGGCGGATGAACATCGCATAGAAGATAGCACTCGCAGTGTTATTCAGGGACGTGTTTTAGTGGAAAGATGGCAGACTCCCCATTACCGTCTTGAACTGGCCGCCGCCCTCGATCATGATGTTGATTCCGCCGATAATACGGTGCGGGTTCAACTGAGTGTTCATCAGTCTGAGGGGCGTGGTTACCTGGACTTTTCACCCGCTGAAACACTATTTCGAAATGTACGCCAGGCAAAATTAAATGCGGAGTTGCATAATGAATTTAATTAAAGCCATCGGTCCATGGATTAAAGGGCGTCATTTTTCTACACCGTTCAGGAGGTTTTTCGGGGGACAGGATTATGCGAATAAACATTATATTAGTGAGCTATTAAACCGGGATTTTAATAGCCGTTGGCAACAACTTAATCAACACTATATCCAGCAGCTGGAACAGGATTATGAGCGCTGGCAAAGCAGTGATGATACGGGCATTAATGCACCGAAAATATCACTGCTGAGTTTTGTGCTGTTCCAGGTGGAGGAGCAGAGTGATGCGATCAAGCGCCTTAAAAAAAGTTATGTGAATTTCAATCGCATCTATCTGAAATCCGTTGATAACGGTGAACGCCACCAGCACATGCTGAATTTCTGTGGTGATCTGGGGGGCACCCGTAAAACCCTACGGGGAGATAAAAAAGCCTTTTCCCGTTGGTTTGGGCGGGACGCGATTATTGAGCGTTATCAGTCGATATTATTCGAACAACAGCGCCATCTCACATTTTACCTGAATCGACTCGGTAGCCTGTGTCGTCATATTTTACCCGCGCAGGACAATATCGAGCAGTTCTGGCATCGCTTTAAAATTGAAGAAATCCTGCGCCCATTACTCGCCTTTGATGGTGATGAGCGGGTGCGGGTGGAGACGTTTAAATGTTTGTCCCAGGCGGTAAGTGCCCTGACTGTAGGACAGCATAAGCTGGTGAGTGATGCCACGGTTCAGTATATTTATCGTTCGGCACTGGAACGACGTCAGGATATCTGGATTCAACGGGAAGCCCTGTCATTGTTAACCGTGTTATCCACGGATTCACTACAGGTCGTGTTACATAAACGCGTGACCCAGCCCTTTGCCGGGGATGATATTTTTGTACGCCGACATGCGGTGACCATCATTGGCCAATTCCAGCATCAGCTACCCGAGCTACAGGCGCTACTTTACTCGCTGGTAGAAGACCCCAATGCCGCAGTACGCCAGAAACTGCCCGAGGCCCTGTTAACCTCATCGTTAATTTTTATGCAGTCTATTCTTGGAACCTTGTTAAGAACAGATTCGTCCGCTGCCGTTCGCGCCTCAGTGCTCCTGGTGATTCCAGCGTTACTTAACTGTGAAAAACCCGCCAGAGATGAAAGTTTTCAGTTAATGCAGCAACTACTGGTGCAATGCCTTGAACATGAAGAAGATGAATTTGTGATTAAAACGGCGCTGAAAACGGTACTTGACTGCATCCCAGAATTAAACGATCAGGAGCTGGTGCGCTGGGTTGAGGTTTTGCTACCCCATTGTCAGTCCCAGCATGGGCAGGCACAGGCATTATCGATTCGACGTCTCGCTGCTCAGGTAATGGAGTGGTTATGGCTGCATTCGAATGTACCGGCGCAGAAAATATATACTCAGTTATCTGAAGGTTTAAAAGACCGCATGGAAGGCCAGCGCTTCAGGCTACCCGCGTCAGTGATGCAACAGGATGCAGTATTGCTGGGGCGCGTTATGTCACTATTGGCACAACATGATTTTGGCCTGACCCTGGAAAAAAGCTGGCGAGGTTATTACCTGCGTAAGGGGGAACGATTTGCTTTTCGCTGGTGGCGTTTCCTGCATGAAATTCGCCATAGCTCGACGGATAAGCGTCAGTCACATCGTCACACCATTGGGCGTCATTACCATGGCCTGCTGCACGCACCCAGTGCGCTCATGAGTGAGTTGGCGGAAACCCGGGTGCCCGGAGAGCCCCTGTATATCTCGGAGGAAAATGCCTCTCGGTATTATCTGCCCCTGGTTGACCATGCACTGGCGGCCCTGGATCAGGGCTGGCCGACGCAGTATTTTCGAATTGTCAGCGCAGAAGGGGTGACCCAGTTGTTGCCCCCATCCGGTGTTTTGCAACGACTCCGAACTCATCTCTATATATCGTCGCACTTTAGTGAATTTGCGCGACTGCGAAACTGGCAGGATGCGGATGGAGACCCGGGAGCCTATATTCAGGCCCTGCAACAGCTGGGATTTAAAGTGGAATTTAAAGCACATACATCCGCGAATGAGCCGGGTAAAGAGGAGTGTATCGATTCAGGCGACAGTTCCATAAGCCGTTTCTTTCCAGCCCTGTTACCATTTAGCTGGGATCAGCAATACGAGAAACTGGAAGATTATTTTTTCTCAGTGTATGAAAACACCCTGTTTCACCTGGGGGTGTTTGTGCTGCTGGTGAGTGGCTATTTCTTTTCCAGGCATATTTATTTAAACCGGATGATGGCGCTGGCACGTAAAAGTATTCCACTGGTTATTGGGGGCTGGGGAACCCGGGGTAAGTCTGGAACAGAACGCCTAAAGGCCGCTTTATTTAATGCACTGGGCTATTCGGTGGTGTCGAAAACCAGTGGCTGCGAAGCGATGTTTTTGCATGCCCCGGCCTTTGGCCCGCTACGTGAAATGTTTCTATTTCGGCCCTACGACAAGGCCACCATCTGGGAGCAGGTGGATGTGGTGAAGATGTCGCAAAAACTGGGTTGTGATGTTTTCCTGTGGGAGTGTATGGGGCTGACACCTTCTTATGTGCATGTTCTGCAACGCAGCTGGATGCGTGATGATATCGCCACCATTACCAATACCTATCCGGACCATGAAGACCTGCAGGGTCCGGCGGGTTATGACATTCCCCGGGTGATGACCAACTTTATTCCGCGCCATTCCACCCTGATTACCTCTGAGGAACAGATGTTACCGGTGTTACGGGATAGCGCTCGCCAGTTAAATACACGTTTACGCAGTGTGGGCTGGCTACAGGCGGGGTTAATTACCGAGGACATATTGCAACGGTTTCCCTATGAGGAGCATCCCTACAATATTGCGCTGGTGCTAGAAGTGGCGGATGAACTGGATATCAGCCGGGATTTTGCACTCAAGGAAATGGCCGATAAGGTGGTGCCGGATTTAGGGGTTTTGAAAACCTATCCATTGGTTAAGATTGAAGGCCGGCAGCTGGAATTTATCAATGGCATGTCCGCCAATGAGCGCTTTGGTGCCCTGGGTAACTGGACCCGTATGGGGATGGATCAGCACCATCTGGATAATGATGCGAATATCTGGGTGATGAGTGTGATCAATAATCGGGCAGACCGGGTGCCTCGCTCACAGGTTTTTGCAAATATTATGGCGCAGGATATTAGTGTCGATCGGCATGTGTTAATTGGTGATAATCTGCAGGGGCTGCTTGGTTATATTCGGGAAGCCTGGCATGAGCAAAATCTGAGTTTATTTGCGGACGCCCAAAGCGCTCCCCATGATCGCCTACAGGGAATCGCCCGGCAGTTACGGGTGCCGGTGAATGAAGTGCAGGTTATTAATCGTTTACAGGCAATGATCGACGGTGTGGAAATTAAGCTGCAAGATGAACCACTCAAACATTTTTTAAGCCACCCGGATTTATTAACTGAGGCACTGGATAAACACAAGTGTCCTTACAGTCAGCAGGTTGCGCAGCAATTAAAAAATGATCTTCAACAGTTGCAGGAATATCAGCAACTGCTTGAAAAAGTTCAGCAGTCAAATGACAGTGAATCGGTAGATGTAGCGATGCAGCATCAGGCCTGGTTATGGTTTGAGGGCAAACTGGTGGTGGTCGATAATTACCATGCACGGGGTGATGATGTGGTGCAGCGTATTGTCGAGCAAACACCACCGGGTCTGAAAAACCGGGTGATGGGTATGCAAAACATTAAAGGTACCGGGCTGGATTTTATTTACCGATGGCAGGCCTGGGATAGTTGTTATTTGATTTGTGAAAATATTTGTGGTGGCGATGTTATAAAAGCTGAAGAAGCGGTGAAGCTACTGGCGCAATTTCAGGACTTCGGTTTACTGTGTGAACAAAAAGTGCTGCAGACAATCGAAACGATAAAAACCCGCGACTGGACTCAACGGGAAGAAATTCAGGCGGAGCTGGTGTTAATTTTACATAACCTGGAACGGGCAATAGCCTCATCTAAAAGCAGCCAGGAAAAAACCCGAGTGCGCAATAACTGGATATTAAAGCTGGCAGAAATTACCGAGGCATTTCTGGATGCGGGGGATGCGGTGAAGCGTCGAAAAATTGCCAGTCAGATATACAGGGACATGATTCATAAACGCATTAGTCATGAACGGGCAGCGGTAGAGTTACAGCAGTTAAATAAACGCCAGAAGGGCGGCTGGGGAAGTGAATATCTGAACAAGCTGGGTGGGCGGGATTAATATAAAAAAGTCCGGGTGTTATTTTTGCTAAACATTTTTTTAATTATCGGCATGTTTAATCGCCATCTGAGTTCATTTTATAAAAAAGCCTGAGTAAATTTTTCAACAAACAAATCATAATCTGATGCGGGTAATTTATTTATACCCGCGGCAGCTTTTCGTCCACCGCCGGTTTCAAACTGCCGGCACAGTTCATCGGCTCCGGTCTTATTGTTTAGCGGGGCGCGTACACTCACTAAAAAATGCTGATCATCCTGTTCTGTTAACATTGCGTGGGCACGCCCCGGGTTTTCAGTGGCAAGCTGGTTTGCATAAACGCCACTGACCCGGCGCGCCCACTTTTCATTAGGTAAAATAGTCACGCTATGGGTTAGCGTTTCAAGAGCTGGCTTACAGCGTTCAACCTGACTGATATCGTCTTTATAACCACTTTGCAGTTTCTGATAATTTTCATCGGTATTAATAAACTCAAATGGATTTTCGTACTGACGGATACTCAGGTATAAATCCTGTGGGGTGAAAATCAAATCGCTTAACGAAGATCCGTAACCATTGTAATTAATGCAGGTACCAAGGCTTTCAAGCTGTTGTAATTGTTGTTTTGATAAGGCTAATGGCTTCGCCGCATTAATTGCAGACTGGTGTAGGTTATCACCAAACGCCGCGGTCACTGCCCAGGGCAGGTAACGATGATTTAAATGTTCACTGACCAGCAAACTGGTGCAAACATTCGGGTCGGTATTAATGTGGGTTTGCAGCTTATTGTTTTTCGGAATGTCGCCAGCGAAATGATGATCGAAATAATCTATATATGCCCCACTCTCTAACAGTCTTTGCACATCATTTCTATTTTTATCGAAGGAAATATCCAGCACCAGAATTTTATCTTCTGTTTTCGCCTGTACTTTTTTTAGCAAACTAATGTCACGTTTAACCCCCGTGACTAATGTGCTTTGCAGTGGGTTGGCCAGGCGCATTTGATGAAGCGCACAGATACCATCGGCATCGCCGTTAAATACATCGTAGTAGTTCATTAGTTGTTTGGGTTGGCCAAGGTTAAGTTGAACCTATTCTAACAGAGTTAAAGGGCAGGGAGTGAGAGATATAGCATTTTTTATTCTGTTTAAGGTGAATTGAAATGGCATGCTTGGATAGTCTGTTGGCATTAAATGATCGGATTTTCAGGTTTGTTTTTTATAATATTTTAAATATTTAGTAAAGATGTTAACACGTAAAAAATTAATCTAAACATTCATCGTGTCCGGATTAATTTTTTATGGGATCAATGTTTATCGAGGTAATTAATGTCATCCTATCAGAAAAAAACAACCGCTCAGGGCGACGATAGCAATCTGTGTCTTAAACAACGATTTTTGATAGCTATTGAGAAGGGCGAGCTAGGTCGAGTGGAAGCACAGGGTGTTATCGTTACCTCAAAAGAGTTTAAACTATATTTTTCAGATATTAAAAGTCAGTATGTGACATCGTTTATGCCAGCATCCACAATTGAACCCGGTCGAAGTATTATGACGCATACTAAATTTCTGTTTCGTATCCGCAAAGGCGTTTACCGGTTGCATCCAGATTTATTGGACAAAAATTAAATGTGGTTTTAAAGTTTAATCAGCAATATAAAAATCCTGTTGCGCAACATATTCCAGCATCCGGTCAATAAACAGGCGGGTTTTTTTCGGTACATGACTGCGGCTGGGGTACATAATGTAAGTCGAAGAAAAAGCTTTGAATTTTATCTTTGGTAATACCTGTATTAATGCACCGTTTTTAATGTATTGATCACTTTCAGATAACAGGGTCAGGCCAATTCCCATGCCATTCAGGGCAGAGCTTAACAGGGCATCGCCATCATTGACTTTAATGTGAGGGGTGACTGATATGTTTTTAATTTCCGTGCCTTCGTGATAAGCCCAGTTATTCATCGTGCCATTATCATTGGCATACACAATGAAACGGTGGCCGGATAATTCATCTAAGTTTTGGGGCGTGCCGTGTTGTTTCAGGTAGTCCGGTGAGGCCAGCATCACTAGTTTGTTATTGGTTAGTTTTCGTGCAATGAGTGATGAGTCGTCAGGGGTGGTGATGCGTATGGCGACATCGTAGCGCTCACCTACAATATCTACATAACGGTCTTCCAGGCGCAACTCAATTTTCAGTGCTGGGTAGTCTTCTGTGAGTTGCTTTATCACCGGCATAACGTGCACCCGGCCAAAATGGGTGGTGCTGGAAATGCGTAATTCTCCACTGACATCCTCACGCAAAGAAGACACCAGGGCATCGGTTTCCAGAAGCTGGTCGCGTAAATTACAGGCATGTTTATAAATAGACGTACCCGCATCGGTGAGGCTAAGGCTGCGAGTTGTGCGGTTGAGCAGCCGTACCTCCAGATGGGCTTCAAGCTGGGCGATGTGCTTACTGACGATTGAGCGGTTGACATCTCGGTGTGCGGCCGCTTTACTAAAACTGCCATTGTCGATGACATCAGCGAAGAGTATTAATCGGCTAGCGATATCCATAAGGCCTCCATTGTTTCCAAAATAGAAACATATATACGCTATTATGGTTCTTATTGAAAGCGAATCATCTGGATATACTCGTCTCGAAATTTGTAAAAGAAATCACTAACCAGCAACAAGGAGTTAATATGTCTACAATCACTTCATCATCTGCACTATTTACGCCCCTCAGTATGGGCAATCTCAATTTATCAAATCGGATGGTAATGGCCCCATTAACCCGTAATCGGGCGGGTGAAGGGAATGCGCCGGGGGATTTAAATACCCTGTACTACAAACAGCGCGCGAGTGCCGGGCTTATTATCACCGAAGCTAGCCAGATTTCAGAAACCGCACTGGGTTACCCCGCAACCCCGGGTATCCATTCCGATGCTCAAATAGCCGGCTGGAAAAAAGTCACGGAGGCTGTACATAAAAATGGTGGCCTGATCTTTATCCAGCTGTGGCATGTGGGGCGTATTTCTCACCCATCAATGCTACCGGATAATCAGTTGCCGGTTGCACCCTCCGCCATCTGTCCCGAAGGCGAACATATTACCTACGATGGTATGCAGGCCTTTGTTACACCACGGGCATTAGAGCTAAAGGAAATTCCCGATATCGTTGCAGATTATGTACACGCCGCCGAATGTGCAAAAGCTGCGGGTTTTGACGGTGTAGAAATTCACGCGGCAAATGGTTATTTGCTAGACGAGTTTTTACGTGATGGTACTAATAAAAGAACGGATAACTATGGTGGTAGTGTGCAAAATCGTATGCGTTTACTGGATGAAGTGGTCACTGCCGTGAAAGGTGTGTGGCCGTCCAAGCAGGTGGGTGTACGTATATCACCGGAAAATCAGTTTAATGATATTGAAGATTCACAACCGCAAAGCACATTTAATGCAGTCGTGGATATGTTAAATAAACACGATCTGGCCTATTTACATGTGCTTGAAGGTGACATGTTGAATGGCAATCGCAATGTAGATTACCTTGAGCTTAAAAGTCACTTTGATGGATTGTACATGGCCAATATGGGCTACACCCAGGCCACCGCAGAAGAGGCGTTAAAGCAGGGGCATGCGGATATGATAGCTTTTGGTCAGCTGTATATTGCTAACCCGGATTTAGCGGAGCGCTTCGCACAGGGTGCGCCTTTGAATGAGCCGGACCAGGCAACATTTTATGGTGGTGACGAGAAAGGTTATACCGATTATCCGGCACTACAGCCGGAGAGTATATCTGCTTAAGTGCTTTAAAATTAAATATTTTCTTTCACTAATCTCTACATTAAGTAAAGAGTAGTGAAAGGGAATAACTCACTATAAATCCGTGCTAGTTGATTTATCATCAGACACCCTCCTTAGAAATTTATCATCAGACACCCCCCTTAGAAAAAGGGGGGGCAGGGGGGGATTTAAATCACCATACTCATCTTCTGATTTAAACAGGATTTAAGCGGGGACTTATGCAATTTAATATTCAAGTTTTCCCCTTCCAGGGCACAAGAAAATTTTCAGCTTTACGCATTAACAAATCAATAATAAACCCAATGATACCAATTAAAATAATCCCCATAATCACCACATCGGTTTGTTGAAACTTTGAAGCGGCAATTATCATTTTACCCGCGCCTTTTTCTGCAGCGACAAGTTCAGCGGCCACAACCGTTCCCCAGCACACACCCATGGCAACCCTGGCGCCGGTAAAAATTTCGGGCAGTGAATTCGGAATTATGACGTGAATTAAAATTTGAATTTTAGAGGCCCCCAAAGAGTAGGCCGCGTGAATTTTTGAAATATTGATACCGGACACACCCGCCCGTGCAGCCAGTGTCATTATCCATAAAGCGGCCAGAAACAGTAGACTGATTTTTCCACTTTCCCAGATACCAAACCAGATAATAATCAAAGGGATTAACGCGAGGGGAGGGATTGGGCGCATAAATTCAACAATGGGATCAAACCAGCCCCGCACCCAGCTATTGAGTCCCATGGCATAACCCAGGGGAATGCCGACAATACAGCCCAGTAAAAAACCACTAAAGACACGCAGCAAAGACCAGCCGATATTTTCGAATAATGAGACATTCTGGTAACCGTTATTTAAAATCTCAATAAAACGTGTGACGACTGCTTCAGGTGGTGGCAGCCAGATGGCTTCCATTTGCCAGCCCTTGTCCGGTGTAAAAGAAAGGCTGCCTTTGGCGGTGATGGTGAGTTGGCCATTTTTAATATTAATTGCATGACGTGTTGAAATTGGCTGATCATTAATGGCAATAATACGATAGTTTTTATCTCTGCCGCCTTCATCATTTTTTTGTACGCGAATTAATTTACTGCGCCAGGCGTTGACAATAATCGCATCGTCTTTTGCAAAGCCGCTTTGTTTGTTTTTTATAACGGAGGGCTTTTCAGCTTCCTCTTCTATGGGTTTAACCCGAATATATACCGTTGCATCATCGGTTAAGTTGTCAGCGTTTTGAGCAGTGTAGGTAAAAGAGGTGTCGCCAATAAATGGGCCGGGCACATGTAGCGGTGTTAATGCAGAACCGGTAAAAGCCGCCCACATAAAAAATAAGGTGATAACAGAAATAATAGATGCGCTACGATTGGCGCTAACCGAGCTTTCATCGCCAAAGGTCACGGTTTTTCTGTCGTTAATATGGCTTGTTGCAGTAGATTTTTTATTAAAAAAATAGTGACCATAAAATGCGACAATGAAAATAAAAATATAAAGGCTGAGTAGTAACATGGCTAGCTGTTTGGCCCCATAATTTCTTCCTCCATTTCCCAGATCATGGATAGTATCTCTTCACGTTTCTGTCTGTAATCGTCGCGTTTTTTTATTTCGCGTAAATCACTATTTACCGCCTGGTGAGCGAAATCTAATGTATATTCCCTGTGAATGCGTCCTGGTCTAGGTGCCATTACTAATAATCGTTCACCTAATAACAACGCTTCTTCAACAGAGTGGGTAATCAGGATGATGGTTTTGCCCGTGTCTTTCCAGATTTTTAAAATTAAGCTCTGCATCTTTTCGCGGGTGAGGGCATCCAGTGCACCGAGGGGTTCATCCATTAATATCACATCTGGATCATTAGCCAGACAACGCGCGAGTGCCACCCGTTGTTGCATGCCGCCGGAAAGTTCATAAACGGCCTTATCACCAAAACCATGCAGGCCAACAGTTTCGAGCAGCTCATCGACCTGTTTATTAATATCAGGCAATGCTGCGCCTTTCATCGCTGGTCCAAAGGCAATGTTTTTACGAACGCTCATCCACTCAAATAATGCGCCCTGTTGAAATACCATGCCGCGCTCAGCACCGGGACCGGTTACAGTGTTAGCATTTAAATTTATTTCCCCACTGGTGGGGGATAAAAAACCCGCGATGATATTAAGCAAGGTGGTTTTACCGCAGCCGGAAGGACCGAGTATTGAAAGCAATTCACCTTTTTTTAAATCTATTGTGATATTTTTCAGGGCGTCAACGCAGCTGCCATCAGGCAGGTTAAATGACATTGAAACATCTTTAATGTGTAAGTTGGAGGATGAGTTTGTATTCAAAATTAACGATTGGCTTTGTTTATAATTTAGAGGCGGCTTCAAGGTAACTGGCATCAACGGCATCGTGGTAACTTTTCCGGGCTTTAGGAATAATGCCCTGGGCGACAAAAAAATCGGCAACATCTTTCAGAAAGTTTTGAGTGCCACCGCCCAGCCATTTTTTACTTAACTGGGTTTTTATATCAGGAAAAGAAAATCCACCCATGGTTTCTTTAGTCGATTTAAGCTCCATCCCTGCAGCCTTGCTAATAACGGGTAACATCATCTGCGCATCTTTGCCTGCAAACTGCGCATTCATTTTAGCGCTAACTTTAAGAAACTTTTCCAGTAGTTCAGCATTTTCCTGCGCCCATTGTGTGGATACGGTAGTCGCATCAAACACCTGTATGCCGAGCTGCTCTTTTTCTGTGCCGCTCATTAATACATTGCCATGCTGTTTCATACGGCGCAGTGCACCACCCCAGCCGCAAACCATATCAAGTTTACCGGTGGCAAAAGCAGCGGCACCATCCGCCGGTGCCATGTCGACAATTTTCATTGTTGATGTGTTGACATTAAAGTGTTGCATCTGTTTTAAAAAGCCATAATGGGCTGCGGTGCCAATGGGTACAGCAACCCGTTTACCTTCAAGTTCGTTAACATTGTTTTTATCAATTTCAAGATCGGAGTGCACTACACAGTTATCATTCTCCGCATAGGAGACCGCTATGTCGACAATTTGTATATCCTGTCCGGCGGAGGCTGCAATAACAAAAGGTGGAATGCCCTGAGAAAAAGAGATTTGTACATCACCAGATGCCATGGCTGCGGACATGGCCGTCCCCGCATCGAATGAAACCCATTTAATATCGACCCCCAGTTCCTGAGAGTATAATTTTTTTGCCTGGGCAAACTGGCTGGGGGTTGGCCATTCAAGAAAATAACCGACGGTGAGCTGTTCAGCATGGGCGGCTTGAGAAAAACTCAATTGGCCGATCATTAAAGTTATATAAAAAGATAAAATGTGAATAATGGAATTAACAGGCTTCATAATATTTCTTTAAAATAGTAATTTGAGAAGTATATATGATTGTGGGGGTAAGTTGGTACAACGATTGATGCTGATGCGCCAAATTTTGATGAACTGGTGTAATTTGATGAAAATAAGCGGATTATCGATTATGAAGCGATTTGAGAAGTCATTGAATCAGGGTCAGGCACAGATTAATAGTGGTTTAACACTATTAATCTGTGAAAATCTTTTGTTACTGAGCGTAGTGCCTGGTCAGTATTTATAGTTTGATTTAAAAGAAAGCGTCTAAGTCATCCCAACTGTAGTTTGCGGGATAGCCCTGATCTGCATTTCCATCGCCATCCAAATCAAGGCTTAGGGATATTGCATCGGGATCACTCTCAATATGACTATTTATCGTTATAGTTAAAACGGCTGTTCCATCCTCTATTGTGATTACGCCTTCACTAGGGAAGTAGTTTTCATTGTTGCCAGCAACCGGTCTTTCACTGGATATAGTATATGTAAGTTGCCCCTGTGCAGACACTAACCCCACACTGCCCTGATAAGTGCTGGCATAGCTATCTTCTTCAAGGTTAAGTGTTGTGGAAAAATTAAGGTTTTTAATGTTAGCGACAGTAATACCATTGAAGGTACTGATAATGTTACTTCCTAAATACTCCACGCTTCGTAAATCACAGGTGACCGCTTCTTCATTAGTTGTGCTTACACTCAAGTTAAATGTGCTGGTGCCATTTAGTACTGTTGCAAAAGTAGAGTTTGTAAGGGTTAGATTGTTGTAATTAAGTGATGCAGAAAAATCTGCGGGGCAGGCTAGAGGGTCATCAACAAACGCACCTGAGTAATTGTTGAACTCTATTGATCCGTCTATCTGACTTGAATCGAATCCAGATACGCAGCCATCATAATCCCATATAATAGATGTGTCGCTTATATCTACGGTTTGTGAACCTGCTGTTGGGCAACTCTTGAATTCTGTTCCTACAGTCGTTCCCTTATTATTAGTTTTAGTTACGGGTAACGAGAATGGAGATATGGCTTCATCTAGGTTTAATATGACACTAGTAGCAAGATTAGTATTGAATTGATCAACGAGATCAATTGCATCGTAAGCAATCAGGGTACTGTTTTCAAGTGTGATTTTTCCTGGGCCGCTCAGATCATTCTTATCATTTGGGTCCAGGGGGCCACCACCACCAGAGGAACAGGCGTTTAACATTAGAAGGGGAACAAGAAAAATACCAGAAAATTCAGTTTTCATAATTAAAATCCATATTCATTATTGTTTTTTGTGTAATGGATTCTATGAATAATTATACATCAAATCAACCATGTTTTGAATTAATGTGAATGTTATCTCGTAATACTGACTCAATAATTCCATAATTTATTAAGTAAAGTTTGTAATTTTAAGTGAGTTATATTTATAGAAATATAAAATTAAGCGTATTTGTATAATTATTAAGCATTAGTTTGGTGAAATGATTTATGAGAACAGGCTCACAAATATTTTATGTTAAAGTAAATCTCTAGAGAGAAAATTATTAATTTTTTGAGAAATAATGTGAGTTATTAAAGCAAAAAATATGCATTTAGGGAAAAGAAATAATAAATTTTCATGTGAATGTTTTGTAATTATATCAAATGCTTATGTAGTTTGTTTTAAAAGTAAGTCTTATGTTTTTACAATGAAGAGATACTTTTAACCTGTTTTTAGTAAGGTGTAAAAAATATCAGATTGAGAGTTGAATAAATAACAATACTTGACTAGCGGAAAATATATTGATAATTTACACACATCTGGATGATTGATTTTAAAAATCATATAAATGATTTTGGGCTAGATCATCCGGCAGGATTATAAAAAATTGTCGAATATATCGAAAGGAAATTAATATGATGAAACTTCTCAATTCTAAAAAACAGTTAGCCGCTGCTTCCCAAACTCAGAAAAAACAACCTAAAAAACAACGTGGACAAGGCATGACAGAGTATATAATTATTGTTGCGCTGATCGGTGTTGCTGCAATAGGTGTATATCGTTTGTTTGGTGACACGGTTCGTCAGCAGATGGCCGGGCTTTCAAATGAACTTGCTGGTCAGGATGCAGGTGCCGATCTGAAAGCAGCTAAGGGAAGCGCTAAAACTGCTCGTACAAATTCAACTGCTCGTAAAAATCTGGGTAATTACAATACAAATAATCGTTAATTCATGGTACGTCTGCCCTGTTTTACAGGGCAGGTGTCCGTGATGGGCTATGTTATTTGTAGGTTCTAGGTAAATTAACATATGTGTCTTTAGGTGCCGTATTAGTGTGGCTATTTAAAAGCTTTTGACATTGAAAATGGCTAATTCTTAAAGATCATTAGATAATATTATCTTGTGATATCTGGGTGAAGTCTCGCCTGAAAAATACAAATACCAATGGTTTACGATGTTGTTCATGAGCTGAGCATATACATCTTATGTATAGGGTGTATATGTATATATTTATGCGTAATTGATCGAGTTACTGGGCGTTCATAATATATTGTCATCGGTTATTGTAGAATGCCGGTGCCATAATATGCTTTAAAAATGTTGTCTGATATTTAGTAAGTCGATTTAATTTTTCATGAGTATTAGAAGCTCGGCTGCGAGATTATTGTTTGCTGTGCGCGCGTGTTTTTGTACCTAGCTTAACAATGAAAATAATTATAGGGAATATAAGCAATGGCCAGCTTGATAAAGCAAAATTTTATGCATGCACAAAGAGGGCAGGCAATGATTTATATAACAGCTATGTTAGCTGTTATGGCGCTTGGTGTTGCATATGTTTATAACGCAGGTCTGGTTTCAAATGAAAAAACACGCTTACAGAATACCACCGATGCGGTTGCATACAGTGTCGCTATTATCGAAGCGAAAGATCTTAATTTCAAAGCTTATACCAACAGGGCTATGGTCGCTAATCAAATTGCAGTTGCCCAGGCAGTTGGAATGGTGTCGTGGTTGCGATGGTTGCAGAATACATCAAATAATATTTCAGCAGTAACTTCCTGGATCCCCTTTGTAAACGGAGTAACTCGAGCCATTGCGACGGCTGCTCGTGCACTTTCTCGAGGTGGTCAAATAGCGATGCGTGCAATGGCTGCTATTGCAGATGGCACTATAAGAGTTTTAAGTGGCTCTCAAAGCATCATGCATTTTGCAACAATTGGTATCGCTCGAGAAACCTTAACTGATGTTGCGCAGGCGAATGATCCTCAAATTAACACCGCATTATCATTCAGGGATGCCATCTTCTGGAACTCATTAAGAATGGGGCATTTAAATTTTACCCGTCGATACAATCCTGATGCTGTCAGAAACGGAGGCTTTGGAAGAGCTTATCGCGAGAATAAACAGAGGATGGATGAGTTTAGAAAGATCACGCTGGATTCCAGGGATCCTTTTAGTCGAGCCCGAAATTATCGATTCGGACCAAGAATAACCATTCCATTTTTTGAGCGTTATGAAATGCGTAAACGCGGTGGTACTGAGATGTTCGGCTCAAATAACAGGGCTCAGTATTATACCTGGGCAGCAATGGATACTTTATCAATGCATCGAAGTAGATATCGTTGCAGAAGGTTTAGGTGTCGCTTTAGGGGTTGGAGGGAATTCTTTCAGATTGGATGGGGCGCAGCACAGGCATCTCAAGCAAGGGAAACTATTTTTTATTCAAGAAAACGTGGCGCTAATTTTGGCGGTACCTGGGGAACAAATCCAAGAGCTTCTAGAACGGCTGCTATCAGGTATCAGGGGGCTCAAAATGTGTATTCAGGTTTTGGAGGTTTACAGGCCTTTTATGATATTCGACAACAGGGACTTATAGATCAGGCGCCCGGCATTATGGTTTTGCTGACGAAAGATAATACCGCTAATGCTGTTAAGACAATGAAAACTACTGGGTTTAATCGTAACGGTAGCAAACTTGATATCGAATCAGATGGCGGCATGATGAAAAATCGCTTACATGCCGTATCTCGTGCAACACCCTATTTTTCAAGGCCTGATGATTTGTGGTCACGTGGAAGAAATGCAGGGAGAGAGTACGGGAATTTATATAACCCATACTGGCAAGCACGACTTAGTAATGTCTCTGATACGGCCTTAAGAAGAACGCAACTATTGGCACGTACACTTTAAAGAGGAGACCTTTTGATGAAAAGTAAAAAACAAAAATATCCAGTTGTAAGATGTATGAAAAAATATAATAAAGGTCAAGGGATGGTTGGTCTAGCGGTGGCCTCTGTATTTGTGCTTGTACCTATGGCGATAGGTATCCCTTATATGGCTAAAGTATCTGATGCACGCCATAAATTATATGAGGCTTCACGATATTCGGCATGGGAACGTACGGTTTATTATCGCGCTGGTGCAAGTTATAACAGAAAAACGGATGATGCTGTTATGCGTGAAATTAATCGTCGTGTTTTTGGGCTGGCTAATGAGCCGGTAGACACGGTTAAGGATAGGCAGAGTGTTGCACTAAATACTTTTAAAGTTGATCCTATGTTACAGACATATGAATATGGTGGAGGCGGAACTGTAACACCAATATTACAGCCTGCTAATCAGACGACAAATAGTTATAACCGAGTTGGTATGGTAGTACGACCACAAAGTGGTCGATTATCCAGAGTAACAAATCGCATTGCTGGACGAGGTCTTAATCTGGATAGAAGTGGCATACAGGTTCACGATGTAACAATGGAATTAACAAAGATTCCCCAGCTCCCATTAAGGGCGGGTCGTTTTGAAGCAACTTCGCGAAATGCAATGTTAAATGGTTCATGGAATGCGAATGGTCCAAATGATGTAAGGAATAGATTAAGAAATGTAATTGCGTCGAGACTACTTAACAATGGAATAGTTCGGGGTATACAAAATCTTGGAGGTACTGTCGGCTTCAGAGATGTAAGAACAAATTCACTGCAGTGGGGTAGAGTTGATCCGGACAGGGTTGCTTGTCAGCGGCTTGTCGGGGCGTCTACTAATCGATGCTAGCAGTCGTTGCTATAAATATTTCATGAAAAAACTTAAAAATAGTTTGAAACTAAAAAGATAAATTTAGAGAAGTTATTAGCTTGTTATCAGGAAGACTTAAGGGATTATATATATGAATTTTAAAAACATAAGCGGAATTGTCTTACTGCTTTTCACCGGTATTTTATCGTTTGAAGTAGTTGCTAAAAATGATAATTGGCCAGAGTTCTCAGTTCCGGAAGAGTCAAGGCTTACCGTTGTTTCTGAAAATATGAAATTCAATGGTGTGGATATGCGCTCGTGGGAATTGAATAGTCATAAAGGTCCTGAATACATTTTAAAGTATTACCGAAAGATCTGGGACAAGCCAGTCAAATCAAGTGCAGAGGGTGCGCCTGGGTATATAGAAAATGAACTTGACGGATGGGTTGTTTTAAGCAGGGTTGAAGGCGATTATTTGCTAACAGTTCAGGTTGATAATATAAACAAGAAGAAGGGAAATGCATTGCTTGGTATTTCGAACCTCCCGGGGCACGAAGGTAAGATTGTGCTGGGAAAAGGCTTTCCTATGCCGGGAGGGAGCAAGGTAGTCAATGATATATATAGTACGGACATAGGTAAAAAATCCAGGTTATTGGTAATTCAGAGTAGTCGACCTTTAATGAAGGCATATAATTTTTATCGTAGAAAGTATTTAAGTAAAGGCTGGGTGGAATTGTCCAAACCCCATGAGAAAAATAAAAACATGATTGCGCTGGTTCTGGTTAAAGGAACAGATGAGCTGAATATCACTTTTGAGAAACAGAGTGGTAATACAAATATAATTGCTGTAATGGTTAAGACTTCATAATGAGGTGATGGGAATGATAAAAAGAAGAAAACAAAAAGGCGCTTCAATGGCTGAGTATATTATCGTTTCATTGGCACTTGTAGCTGCATTGCTTGTACCAGTGAGGAATGGTCAGTCCTCTGTCGAGCTCTTGATTGAAGCTTTTAAAACAAACCATAGCGGTTACGTTTGGGGTATGTCAGTACCTCTCTGAAAATATGTAATAAGTAGTTTTAATAGATATTAGAATGTGGTATTGAAAATGTTAAAAAATAAAACATGGGGATTATTTGCTGTCGCTATAATTTTGGCCGTTATTGCTTCTTGGGCAAGTATCAGTTATCTGGATACAAAGGAGGCTAATATGAGAGCCTCGCTTTTAAATGACAGCGAAAAAATTGAAATTATTGTCGCGGCATTTGATTTAAGTCCAGGTGATCAGGTAAGTGCGGATAACATGGTGCTACGTGAGGTACCATCTGATTACCTGCCTGACGGTTTTGTTTATCCAGATGAATTTGAGTTAATTGATGGAATGCAGCTTTCTGTACCTATGACTAGTGGTAGACCATTAATTAGAAATAATCTGGTCGGTGCAAATGGCGTTCAAAAATTTTCTGAACTACTTAAGAAAGGCGAAAGAAGTCTAACTTTGAAGATTGATGGAATGCAATCAGATCAGGGAATGTTAAAGGCAGGGGATTATGTTGATATTGTGCTGAAAATAAGCACGAATCAGAAGAAAGAAGAATCGGCTGAAAAGACGACCTCTAACACGGCATCACTAACGGATATTTATAATGTTGTTCTAGAAAGAATTGTCGTACTAGCTACAGGTACTAAAACAATTGCTGACGCAAATCAGTACTATACTCAGCCGGATCCTTACTCTACGGATAATGATTATGAAACTATTACCATTGGTGTAGATGTTGATGATATATCTAAAGTAATGGCGGCAGTTAAGTTTGAAGATGCAGGTATGGGAGAGATTCTTTATTTGCTTAGAAATCCGGAGGACGAAGAAAAAGTTAAATATAAATCACTTGAGCAGATGCAGGAAAATATTATACAAACATACTCTGGGGGCAGCGGTGCAAATGGGAAATTGAGCGTTGCCTATACCACAGTAGAAAGTAATGCTGCGAGTGCTGTGTTTACAGATGGTGGAAATAACCGGAAATTTAGGAAGTATAAATCTACACCAAAAAGTTTTATGAGCGCAACTAGGGAAAATTCCCCTAAAGTAACAGATGCAAATTAATGTGAGTGGCAAGGGATAAGTAGTGATATACAAGAATGTAGTTAATAAGTGTTTTTTTATTTTTTGTTTTATTTTTGTGAGTCTGAATGTTCAGGCGAAATTAAAGTTGAAAACATTTAATATGCATGTTGGCGAAGTTAAGGTTTTGCCAATAAATAAGGTGGATCGTGTTGCTATTGGGCGATCTGACGTGGTTAATTATCAGATTTTGGATAATGGCCAGCTCCTGTTGATAGCTAAAGCACGTGGCGAAACATATTTACACATTTGGGAGCATAAAAACAGGGAATTAAAGTTTATTGTAAATGTCACCCAGGATAATATGAGTCGTGAGTTAAAAATGGCAAAAGCATTATCTGCTGATATTGATGGTTTAAAGGTTAGGCAAGTAAATGGAAATATTATATTTGAGGGGGTCGTGTCCAACGCTGAAAAAGAAAAACTTCAGGCTCTTATTTCAGCAGTACCAAATGCAATTCCGATGATGCAATTTAAGGAGTTTGACGTAAAAGAAATGACCAGACTTGATGTGCGAATTGTTGAATTAAATAAAAAGGCTGCATCGCAAATCGGAATACGCTGGCAGCAAACTATGTCGGGACCAATTCTAGGTTTTACCAAAAGCTTTGAGACGAATAACTTTTTCAGGGTATTTCAGGATGATCCATCTGGTATAAATGAAGATATTATTTCTAGTACGCCAAACGATACTGGTTTTTATAGTTATTTCGGTATAACGAGTTCGATAAGTTCAACGATTGATTTAATGGCGGAAACAGGTGATGCGAGGATACTCGCGACACCTAAGTTGATAGCCAAGAGTGGTGAATCCGCGGAGTTTTTGTCAGGGGGATCTTTTCCGGTTTTGATTGTAAATTCATTAGGTCAATCTGAAGTTGAATTTAGAGATTATGGTATAAAAATAAGTATGTTGCCTGTCATCGATGCAGATAAGAATATAAATACTTTAATTCATGCAGAAGTTAGTTCGATAGATTTAGCAACTGAAGTAAACGATGTACCTGGCGTGTTAACCAGAGAAGTAGATACCACAATTAATCTAAAAGACAACGAAACTATTGTGATATCTGGTCTGGCGTCAGTTCTGGAAAGTAAGCAGGTTACAAAAGTACCTGTTTTAGGTGATCTACCTCTTATCGGTAATCTTTTCAAATCCACTGAAAAAGTCAGGCAGGAAACAGAAATTGTGATATTTGTAACTCCCCGAATTATTTCTCCAAATCATGAGAAAAATCAGGAGTTAGTTGATTATGGAATAGAGCTTCGCGATCACTTTAATGATAAACGTGTAAACCAGGCATTAATGGAATAGAAAATTATGTATGAAATTAATGTTACCACAAAGAAAGGAACCAAGGTTGCCAAAGCAAGAGTTAGCGAAGATAGTTGCACCCTCGGTAAATCAAAGGATAATCTGGTCGTATTGCATGGATGGAAAATTGGTAAAGTGCATGCACGAATATATTCAGAAAATGATGGTATATATATAGAGGACAATGAAAGTAAACTTGGTACTATCGTTAATGATAATGTGGTAAAAAAATATGGTCCACTTAATAGAAAAGACTTAATTTCGATTGGCGATTACAATATACGAATTATTACAGATAATTCTGTAAGTAATGTTGATGAAGTAAACTCTGAAACGATTACTAAGCAAAATGTTAATACTTCAGAAAATAAAAAACCCGAAGTTATCCCCCCAAAAGGCACCAATAAGAATGTTACTAAAAAGCTTATTCCAGAAAATCCTGATACTACAATTGATGGGAATAATATTGTAGAGCATTGGCAAAAAATAATACATAAAGGCGTTTTCAAATTAATGGATTTACGTCGTGCTGATACAAGTAAAATGGATGATGATCAGCTGAGAAGTTTTACACAAAAAGCTATAGATGAAGTTTTAAAGAGCGAAAAAGATTTCCCAGATGAACTGGATAAGGAAACAATCGCAAGGCAGGTTTTGGCAGAGGCTGTAGGGCTTGGGCCACTGGAAGAGCTCATTGATCGAGAAGATGTCAGTGAGATTATGGTTAACGCACATAATGAAATATATTATGAATGTAGTGGGCAGATTTCAAAATCAACCGTTACCTTTACTGATGATGATGCGGTGGTTAGTGCGATAGAAAGAATAGTGTCTCCTTTGGGTAGGCGAATTGATGAGAGCTCACCCATGGTTGATGCACGTCTTAAGGACGGGTCTCGTGTTAATGCTGTTATTCCCCCACTGGCATTAAAGGGGCCATGCATTAGTATTCGTAAGTTTATGAAAGAGCGATTACTAGCAGAGCACCTGGTTGGCTTCGGTTCTGTAAGTCATGCAATGATTGAATTTCTAAATACAGTTGTTGTTAGAAAACGTAATGTAGTTATATCAGGTGGTACTGGCTCCGGTAAGACAACATTGTTAAATGTCCTTTCAAATTTTATTCCTGATGATGAGCGAATTGTTACTGTAGAAGATGCAGCAGAGCTTAAATTATACCAGCCAAATCTGGTATCCCTTGAGGCCAGGCCGCCTAACCAGGAAGGTAAAGGAGCGGTAGCTATCCGGGATTTAGTTAAAAACTGTTTACGTATGCGCCCCGATCGTATTGTGGTTGGTGAGTGTCGTGGTGGTGAAGCGCTGGATATGCTACAGGCAATGAATACTGGACATGATGGATCACTAACAACGGTACACTCTAACTCACCTAGAGATTGCGTTTCTCGACTTGAAGTGCTGGTGCTCATGTCTGGGATGGACCTCCCGGTGTCAGCAATAAGAGAGCAGATTGCATCTGCTGTAAACATGATCGTACAACAGACTCGATTTTCATGTGGTTCAAGACGCGTAACCAGTATTTCAGAAGTGACAGGTGTTGAAACAGGAACAGTTCAGATTGCAGAAATTTTTAAGTTTCAGCAAGATGGTTTTGATGAAAATGGAAAAATACGGGGCAGTTTTGTTCCCACAGGAATAATTCCGGAGTTTTACGAAGATCTTGTTAAACGAGGGATCGACGTAGACCTGAGTATTTTTAGTAATAGCGCCTAGAATATTATGAACAGTGATATCTTTATTATAGCTTCAACGGTGTTTATTTGTACCATTATATTGATTATGGTGGGTTATCCTTTATTGCTGAATTCTGCAAATAAATACGAAGAACATTTTAAGGATACAGCGGATAAAAGTCTCAGCGAAATATTTATATTTATTGAACCACATAAACTATATGCAATAAACATCATGATACTGGTGTTTAGCTTTATTATTGTCTGGTTGTTTTCGGGTTTATGGGTCGTGGCTTTAATAATATCAATATTACTAGGGATGACGCCTAAATTTTTATATGAACGCCTTAAACAGAGAAGACATGATCGATTTATTTTAGACTTACCTGATGCGTTGCTGTCTATGTCAAGCATGATGAAAGCAGGTACTAATTTAAATGTAGCGCTAGAAACAATGGTTGTAGAAAGTACGGGGCCAATTGCTCAGGAATTCAGTCTTTTTTTAAGAGAAATGCGTGTTGGTGTGGATTATGACCAGGCGCTTGATAACCTGCTTATTCGTATGCCATCTCAGGAGCTACAATTAATTGTTGCTGGTATGAAAATCTCTAGAGAGATTGGTGGAAGCTTATCAGTCGTTCTCGGAAGGCTGGCTGAAACATTACGCAGAAAAATTGAAATGGAAGGTAAGATTAAAAGCTTAACGGCTCAGGGAATAATACAGGGTTATGTTATGACGGGCTTGCCGTTTTTGATTGGTTTCGCATTATGGCATATTGAACCAGAGGCGATGTCCAGATTATTTTCAGAGCCGATAGGTTGGGGTGTATGTACGGTGGTGGTGGTTTTTGTCTCCATCGGTTATAAAATCATTAAAAAAATAGTAACAATAGATGTTTGATATGTCATTACTTTTTATAAAAATTCTAATAGTTTCCTTTTTCACAATATCAGTATTGATGATTTTTATCTTTTTGAGAAGTGTTAAGGAGGAGGTTCCAGATGAAGACCGTGAATACATGGATCCACTGCCGCCAAAGTTAAAGTTAATATGGCCGTTAGTAAAAATTGCTGCCTATTATCTAGGGGAAAGATTACCGGTTGAAAAACTGGAAAAATACAATAGAAAATTAAAACGTTCTGGTATTGATTATATTATGACTGCGGAACAGCTCTTTGGGTTGCAAATTGTATCTGCAGTGCTCATGGGTTTTATGGTTTATATGGGCTTGTCATTGCTTGAAATTGATGACTGGATGTATCCACTCGTTGGCGTGCTGCTGGGATATATCATGCCAGAGATGACAATTAATGATTTGAAAAAGAAACGTGAAAAAGAAATTGTGAAGGCATTACCTGCTTATCTTGATTTTCTGACCATGGCAGTACAGGCTGGAATGAATCTATCGGGTGCAATGAGCCAGGCGGTAGATAAATCACCTGAAAGTGCTCTACGGACTGAGTTTCACAAAATATTACGAGACATTAAAGCTGGTATGTCGCGCCTTGATGCATTACGTGAAATGGCTGAAAGATTAGATATACGTGAGATAAATTCGTTTGTGACGGCAGTCGCACAGTCTGAAAAAACAGGTGCAAGTGTTGGTAATACATTGAAAGTTCAGGCGGATCAACGACGGGTTGAACGGTTTCAAAAAGCTGAAAAGCTTGCGATGGAAGCACCTGTGAAACTCATATTTCCACTCGTGGCATTTATTTTTCCAATGACATTCCTTTTATTGGCTTTTCCAATTGCCATGAAGGTGATGTATGAAATGTGATACTGGAAAAATGTATTTGAAGGCAGAAAGTAAAACTTTTTTGTGTGATTTGCGCATTGCAGATAAGGTGTTGAGTCGAGCACGAGGTTTGCTGATGAGTCGCCCCCTTACAAGTTCAGAAGGTATGTTGATTATACCCTGTAATTCTGTACATACACTTGGAATGAAATATAAGCTGGATATTGTATATCTTGATAAGAACGGGAAAGTTTTAAAAATTGTAAAAAATCTACCGCCTCTGCGTTTATCTTTTAAATTCTCAGCGGGAAGTGCGCTTGAATTAAAATCAGGTGAAGTAGAAAGGTTGGGTATTGAAATAGGGCAGAGACTGGCCTGGGAGTATAATTAAGTGAAATTCATTACAATTTTAATAATGGTTATGACAATCTTTTTAACGGGTTGTTCTAATCATAAGCAAGAATTATGGGATAAATACCAAAAAGCTAACGAAGCATATAAGCTGGGTATGCTAAGTGATGCGGAAGGAATGTATCTGGAAATTACTAAAGAAAACCCGACTTTATTTGAGGTATGGCTTAAGTTGGGTAATATTTATGTAAGAACAGATCAGCTTGAAGCAGCAATAAGAGTTTATGAAAAAGCAGTAAAAATAAACCCAAAAGATGTCCGTGTTTGGAATAACCTCGCACTTACGCGAGTTAAGCAGTCAACGAGAATATTGATGGAAGGTCGTAGGAATATGCGGCCAAGTAGTAATGAGTTTAAGATGCTGGACAATGCACTTAAACGCATACTTAAAGCCACAATTTAGTTGTTGGATATCATCAGGACTTTAGGACACTTAACGAATATACAGGTGCGAAGGATGAAATGCATTTGCAGTAATAAGATGAACAAACAGAAAGGTCAGGCTATTGTTGAACATATTGTCCTGTGGCCTTTGATGGTCATGCTGACACTGGGTACAGTTCAAATGTCATTACTGTACCGGGCAAAATCCACTTTGAATGATGCAACATTCCGTGCGGCAAGAGAAGGTTCCGTAAAAAATGCGCTAAAAGATCCCATGCGTAGAAAATTAGCTGAAGCAATGGCGCCATTGGAGTTAAAGAGAAATCCGGGAATTGGTGGATATGCAATTGCGGTTACGAAATCGGTAGCACTAAATTACACTCTTGGTGCTTCAAATGGTGGTGGGAGAATAGATATAGTTTCTCCAACACAAGCTATTTTTAATAATTTTGCTAGAGATAGTATTGTGCTTGTTCCTTGTCCTAACCGTAATGCTAACTGCCCGCGAGATTCACAATTCGGTGAAGCCAGACAAAGGGTAAGACAAATTGCTAATGATAATTTAAATGTTAGACGAGCAACAACTGTGCGCTTAAATAGCGGTGGGCAGAATATTGATATTAATCTTCAAGACGCAAATTTATTAAAGATAAGATCGCATTGGTGCTATGGATTAGAGGTGCCTTTTGTTAATAAAGTTATTTATGATGTATTAACGTCAATATTCAGAACACCTGGGCCACATACTCGTGCATGTCAGAGAAAAACAGTAGTTGCAAGAGCGGCGGGTAGCACAAATATTTATTACATACCAATATCATCTGACAGTATTGTCAGAATGCAGTCACCTGTTAGGTGTGAAACTAATCCAAGGCGCCCTAATTATCGAAATTGTGCAAACTTCAGAGTTTAAATATGCTTGTTATGAATAAAATACTTTCATCATGTGTTTTGGTATTGTTTTGCTTGCAGGTATTTGCCGATGAAAAAGGGATGGATTTATTTGAAGAAATTGACGCAACGATGATCAATTCAATGAATGAATATGAGTCGGCTTTAAAGGAGCTTATAGCGTTAAATGAAGGGAGTGATCTGAATTATGGAGCTGAGGATATAGATATAAAGTACCCTTCGCGTATAAAAGACAATATCAGTAAAAAAATCAGTCAATATTTAAGTGATATGAATGAATCAATAAATAAAGCTGAAAAGTATATGAGGTCTAGAAATCAAAACGATTGTCTGGATAAAACTGCAGCATTCAGAAAGCAATATGTGCCGGCACTTAAAAAAAACCTACAGGAATATAATGCGATGAGTGTTGCCAATAAAAAAGAAAGGGAAGTGACCTGGGCGAAAACTATGTCGTTCACTTTAACAGGGCCTGCGCAAACATATGGTATTCTTTCGCTTGATACTTTTGTACAGTGTTTGGTAATGCAATAAATTTAGAGAAGATTAGAAATAAATTATAGGAGTATTGGAGCCAGTGAATTGGTTGAATGAAAATTATTTAAAAAGCTTGTTAATACTGAGTCTGAGTGTGGCTCTGCCTGCCTGGGCTACAGCTAATCCGCTGGCTAATTATAAAGGTGCTGAAATTCATAAGTCACAATCTAAAACTTATGATGAATATGAGTTGTACTATGGGCCAATGGAGTACATTGAAAATGTAGATACAACTGAAGAAGAAGGGTATATGCCGAGGGAGACTATTAAGTTAACGGGTGAAGCGACTAAATATGTTTACGATCATCGTGAAAAAGATAGCGCGCTTGAGATAGCTAGATCTGTACGTAAAGTTCTTGAAAAGAAAGGTTTTAAAATTGAGTATTACTGTGAGCATGATTCGTGTGGCTATGTTGATGGCTGGAGGTTGTACCTATCAGAAGAGATTGGTGGGGTAGATAAAAATCAGTATTATTTGGTTGGTAAATCGAAGAGTAAACCTAACATTGAAGAATACATCGTATTTTATGTCAATGATCTGGATGTTAGGCCGAGAAGTGTTGTTCATGTCATAAAAGCTGACCTAAATACCGGTTTAATTTCTGAACCAGTAATAAGCAGTACAGATCTTGCAAAAGAACTTAATTCACAGGGTAGGGTTGAAATTTCGGGTATCTATTTTGACTTTGACAGTTCAGTTCTTAAAAAAGAATCGGCTCCAGCTTTAAAAGAAGTTGCGAAAATGTTAAATGAGAAAAATGATATTAAGTTGTTTGTTGTAGGGCATTCAGATTCTGTTGGTAGTATTGGTTACAATCTTAAGCTTTCAAAGCAAAGAGCTAGTTCAGTTATTAAGCATCTGGTCTCTAACGAAGGTATCAATAAACTACGATTGGAGGCTTATGGTATTGGGCCTTTATCACCACTTAAGAAAAATGACCAATCAGCTTCAAATGCAGAAAACAGACGTGTTGAAGTTGTTTTACAGTAAGTTGTTTACATATTTTGATTAAAGGAATCATGTTATGAGTGTATACATAATAGGCAATATTATTGGTCGAGCACTTTTTGCGTATTTGTTTGTATGGTTGGTATGTTTTGCTGTATCAAAATTCAATTATAAAAATGCAACGAACAAAGCTCATTCCCGCTGGGGTGTCGTATCAGTTGCTACCTTATTTGCTTTACCATTTTTGGCGCAAATGGGTGCATCTGTGTGATGAGGAATAAATTAGCACTTAGCTTTATTTTATTATTATTGTTGGTCCTGAAATACCAGCTAGTGCTTGCCTTGCCTGTACAATCTCGAGAAATGCAGGTTTTAAATATTAAAGGCTATAACATTGCTGTTGATAATGACCCAGCATGGAACTGGAAAGTTAAATATAACAAAGATGTACCTGTATTTATTGCACAGACACCTGAAAAATATTATCCACCTGCAACAGTTAACGTACGTTATCACAAGGATATTATGATTAATGATCACCCAGCTGAGCTTAGGTCTGCTGCAAGATCTGCGATTAAAACATCATTACAACATTATGATGTTAAAGATATTAATGTAAATAATTCAATGCGTAAGGTTACGTATAGGCAAGTAAAGGGTTATGAGCTTAACGTAAGTGGGTTTGTAAATGGTGATGAGCACGACATTAAAATTGTTGTAGTGAGAAATGTGCATGGAAAAATGATGTCTTTTTTAGTTTATACGAGCCCAGGTAAAATGGACCATATACAGGCTGCTGTAAAACGAATTTTTAATAGCGTGAGTTTTTTGCGTAAGTATTAATGTTTATAAATTAACTAAATTATATTAATAATATTAAAAAATAAATTGGAATATCGAGTCATGATGACAAATAAAAAAAATATTAAATCAAAATTTTATCAGATCGGAGCAGCCATGACAGAGTACATGCCTGTTATAGGTCTGGTTTCTTCCATCGCTCTAGCAGCATTTAATCAGTTTGGTTTAACGGCCTCTTTTCAACAGGCTAAAATTAGCCAGGAGTTAGCGGGCACTTCCACTGCAGGACAGGCTGCGGTAACACCAGATTTTTATGGTCGTGGTATGGGCTATGGTTCAGGTCCAGGTGCAGGTGCTGGGTCAGGTTCAGGTTCTGGCTCAGGTGGTGGCTCAGGTTCGGGTTCTGGTTCGGGTTCGGGTTCGGGTTCGGGTAGCGGCGCCGGTGCTGGAAGCGGTTCCGGTGCGGGTGGGGGAACGGGTTCAGGAAGTGGTTCTGGTACAGGAACGGGTTCCGGGAGTGGTACTGGCTCAGGTGCCGGTTCTGGTGGTGGGGCAGGTTCTGGGAGTGGGACAGGTACAGGTTCCGGCTCTGGAGCGAGTACAGGTTCAGGGGCTTCAACACCACTGGAAGTCATTGCTGATTTTGCAGCGGGCCTTTGGGATGGATTAAAACAACAGGGGGAGGACCTGTGGGAGTTAATTACGAATCCTATTGAGTCGGCAAATAATATGATTGCCCTGGGTAAAGCGCTATTCAATGATCCTGCTGGGACATTGGAAATTATTGGGCAGGAAATTGGCAAGGATATTGAGGCATTAGTGCAGGGCACAGCTCGCCAAAAGGGCGAAGTTATTGGAAAGTATGTAAGCCCGGCTGCACTAGGAAAAATAGTTGCTACATTATCGCGTTTAGGCAAAATTCCTGGCGGTAAAAAAACGGGTACCGCCTGCAGTAGTTTTGCAGCGGGTACATTAATATGGTCATCAGCTGGTCTAGTACCTGTCGAATCGATTAGTGTTAATGACTGGGTGTTGTCGAGGGATGATGAAACCTATGAGGATGCACAACAAAAAGTCACAAAAATTTTTGGGCGTACAGTTACACACTATTATCATATTTCAACAGGTTTTGATGAAATTAATGTAACTGAGGAACATCCTTTCTGGTTGCAGGGGCATGGCTGGATTTCTGCTAAAGAACTGAAATCTGGTAATGCGGTTGCTTCTCTGGAAGGTGATATATTAATTAGAAAAGTTGATAAAATCGTAAAACCGCTACAGGTTTTTAATTTCACTGTAGAAAATACGCACAGTTATTTTGTTAGCAATAATGCTTTATGGGTACATAATGCGAATGACGTGTGTGATCTTGGCGATAATATATCAAACACGCCAAATGGAAATTTTACCAACCCAACATTACCAACTGGCGGTAAGCCTAAAGGGACTTATGAAACACCTGACCCTAAGGATCCAAGGCCTATTACTAGACAAAATGAAGCAGCAGATCTTCTTGCTGATCAAGGGTATGATATAGAAATGCTTAGGGATGTTAAGGGAGGTAATGGACATGGTATTACTCCAGGGTCAAATCCTGACTATCTGATTGACGGAAAAACGTTTGATGCATATTCACCTGAAACGTCAAATGTAAGGAATATCTTTACGACGGTAGAGAATAAATCAACAACGCAGGCAAGTAGAATAGTGCTGAATTTGGATGATTATACGGGTTCAATGGCTGATCTTCAAAAGCAGTTTAATGATTGGCCTATTCCTACATTGGATGAGTTGTTAGTTGTTAAAGGTGGTGTGGTTACAAGATTGAAACCATGATGCTTGAGGAAATAATTATTTATGTTTTATATATTGTATTTAGATACAGATATGCTTTTTAATGAAGTGTGTGAGTGCGTCATTAATTATTTTGCAGATAATGGAGAGGTGCTGAAAAATACAGAAGAAGAATTAATTATTTCCACTGATGGATTGACGTTATCCTTAAAGCAAAGAGGTAAAAATATACTTTTTGCTAATGACGATTATGAAGCGACATATACTTGTTTCTTCTGGATTGATGTAATAGGTTCTTATAGCGACTGGGCAAATGATTTAATGTTGTTTGTAAATAACATATTGAAAAAATTTAAGGGCGATTGTGTCTTGGAATCAAATGGCGAAAAACCATTTGTTATGCGAAAGTCAGGAAAATTATATGTAGATAAGGAGCTTGGTGGTAGTGAGGAGTTTCCATTTTATTTATTAGAGTTTGAGTATCAGGAGAATGAACTAAAAAGAGATTAGGTGAGGCGAGTTTATAGCTTTTTCACATGAGTATAGAGAAAATTTTTTACTGTATTTAGTATGCAAGATGATTTTTCTTAACAGTAATTGTAAGTAGGTTTTTTGTGATCTAAAAATTAGCAGCTTGTCTGTCTGGATTAGGTTTAATATTATAGGAAATGTAAAGTGTCACGTAGTATAAATGAATTAAATAACAATCATATTAAAATACTTTTTTATCTGGTATTCGCGGTCTCAGGTTTTTCCGGCTTAATCTATGAATCTATCTGGAGTCATTATTTAAAATTATTTCTTGGGCATGCGGCTTATGCTCAAACATTAGTGTTGATAATTTTTATGGGTGGTATGGCATTAGGTGCCTGGCTGGTATCTAAATTTACTCATAGAATTTATGATTTACTTAGAACTTACGCCATAATAGAAATTGTTATTGGTATGCTGGGTTTGTTTTTTCACGATGTATATATTTTTGTAACAGATGTTACCTACACTAGCGTGATACCGTCATTGGGTAGCTCCGGTGTGATTGAAATAACAAAGTGGACGCTAGCTGCATTATTAATACTGCCTCAGTCTGTATTGTTGGGTTCTACTTTTCCGTTGATGAGTGCGGGAATAATTCGTAAGTTTCCTGATAGTCCTGGACGAAATATCTCCATGCTTTATTTTTCAAACAGTATTGGCGCTGTTGCCGGAGTTTTGGTCAGTGGGTTTGTTTTAGTGGAGTTATTAGGACTGCCCGGCACAATTCAAGTTGCTGGCTTTTTAAATTTACTACTGGCGGCGTTAGTTTTATTGATGGGTAAATTATATGGCGAATATGAAAAAAGTGAATCGCAACCAGAATTTGTAAAAAACAAATCAGCAAACCCTCAACTACTAATTCTATTTTTAATCTGTGCAAGTTTTACCGGCCTTGCTTCATTTATATATGAAATTGGCTGGATACGTATGCTAAGTCTTGTGTTGGGTAGTTCTACTCATGCATTTGAACTTATGTTAAGTGCCTTTATTTCAGGCCTGGCAATCGGTGGATACTGGATAAGAAAACACGTAGATAATTTATCAGATCCAATAAAGTTTTTAGGTTTTATACAGTTGCTCATGGGAGCTTTAGCGCTTTCAACACTGTTTCTTTATAACAGTACATTTGACTATATGATTGCCGCTATAAAAGCCCTTGATCAAACTGAGCAGGGGTACTGGGTGTTTAACTTGTTCAGTCATGCATTAGCCATGTTAATTATGTTGCCAACCACCATTTGTGCGGGCATGACTTTGCCTGTGCTTACTAACGTTTTATTGTCTAAAGGCTATGGCGAAAGATCCATTGGCATGGTGTATTCATTTAATACGCTGGGAGCTATCGTGGGAGTAATTATTGCTGTTCAGGTGCTTATGCCATTAGCAGGGTTAAAATTTCTGATCGTAGCTGGAAGCGCTGTTGATATATTACTGGGGTTATTGTTACTTTGGTATGTCTCTAAAAACAGGACACTTACTTACTGGAAAGCATTGGCTGCAGCAATTCCAATTGTCTTTGTGATCGCAGTTTCCACTGTTCAATTCGATCCACATAAAATGTCATCTGGTGTGTATCGAAATGGTATGTACTCTGCTAAATCAGAGATTCTATATCATAAAGATGGTAAAACTGCGTCGGTTGATTTAATTAAATTAGATAACGGTACAATTTCGATAAAAACAAACGGTAAGCCGGATGCTTCAATTAATTTAGATGAGGTGACCTTTGACGAGCCAACAATGAGTCTTGCTGTTGCATTGCCTATGGATATAAAACCTTCAATAGAAAATGTAGCTGTTATTGGATTTGGCTCGGGACTGTCAACCCATGTGGTTTTAGCTAATCCAGACATTAAGTCTGTGGATACAATTGAAATAGAGCCTGCAATGGTTGAAGCAGCTAAAGGCTTTGGTGCAAGAGTTAAAAACACTTATAACGATCCGAGGAGTCATATATATATTGAAGATGCGAAAACATTTTTCACAAGTCATAATAAAGTTTATGATTTGATTATATCTGAGCCATCAAATCCATGGGTAAGTGGCATCGCAAGCTTATTTTCGAAAGAGTTTTACACTCGTATTCAGAGGCATTTATCTGATGACGGTTTGTTTGTTCAATGGCTTCATATGTATGAGGTTGATAAGCCATTAATGGCGTCAGTTGTGAAGGCATTAGGCGATCAATTCAATACATATCAAATTTATTTTACTACAGATGCTGATATGCTACTGATAGCTTCAAATGCATCTTTAATACCGGGAACAACTGGCCATGTATTTAGTTACCCTGAAATGAAAGAAGAGCTTAATAGGGTAGGTGTATTTAGCGAGCATGATTTGGCTTTACATTACCTTGGGGATAAAAGTACGATAGCACCCTTGTTCGAATCATACCCCGTAGAAATGAACTCTGATTATTACCCATGGGTTGATTTAAATGCCGTTAGAGCCAGATATATGAAAAAAGATGCATTTGATCTCGTGGATCTGGTTACTTTTCCTCTCCCATTAACTGAAGTGCTAAGTAAACAGGCTCCCTACGATGGAGACTTGAAATATAAGGCGGGTATTGGCTATCTTCCTGGTGAGATGGCTGAAGAAGCTACGTATATTTTTGAGCAATTTTCGAACCCCGGAAGCAAACTGCCGGATACTTCCTCTGATTCTATACTTGATGTTATCGATAATATTCGTTCTGTGAAATCTATACATTATCAGTGCGCAGGAAATGAACTGGATAGTGTTTGGTTGCCTTCATTTCACTTTTTGATGGAACGTACTGTGGCCTTTTTGAGTGCAAAGCATATGGATGTGATTTTTCAGGATATCAGGTCATCTAAATGTTATAATCAACTTTCAAATTCGACGGTTGATATGATCGATTTATTTCAGGCAGTTGTTGAGTATGATCATGAAAAAATACTCGATATTTCAGCTCGTTATTTAAATGATGGAATAATTAAAAAATCGATTAAAAATGATTACATGTTAAAAGCTGCAATGCTGTCGAATATCGCATTGGATAATAAAGCCGCTGCCAGGGAATTATGGGAACGATATGAGGCAAAAAGCAAAGAGATTGATATCGTATTCAGACTCTTAAACGCACATGCCGGTATCGTCAGAGTCGATGTGTTAGCTGTTGATATCGAATCACTATCGCTTAATTAATTTAACAGGTAGATGTTTCTGATTATTCACAAATATCTACCTGTTTATTATGCACTGATTTTATTATCTTGTAATTTATTACGAGCAGGAATCAAGTTTCTTTTCAGTAAGACTGAGCTCTTCTAAAAGGCAGTTGTTGAACTTGTTCATTAAAGCCTGCTGATGCTTCATCTGTTCTTTGGATGCTTTTGTAGGGACAATTTCCAGACAGCTGCTAACAGCAGAGCGACATTTTTTTGCTTTTAGTCCCAGGCAGCCTAGAAACTCTTTTTCTTTACACATATCCATAACGCCCGAATTCTTGATAAAAGCTTTTCGAATATTATCACTGTCTTTTGCTTGTGTAATAAGTGGAGCGCTGATGCTGCTGATTATTAATAGTGTTTTAATTAATTTCATATTATTACCCTTTTTACTTAGATTACATTTTTACAAGTTCTACTCGACGGTTTAAAGATTTGCCGTTATCTGATTTGTTGCTGGTGACTGGGCTATATGGCCCAACACCCGCAGATAGCAGGCGGTTTTTATTAATGCCATGTTTTACAATTAATTGTTTTCGAACTGCGTCAGCACGTTTTTCAGAAAGATTTAAATTGAATGCCAGTGGTCCCTGGTTGTCGGTATGTCCGATAACATATAGCTTTAAATTTTTGTCTTTTTTTAGCAATTCTGCAATATGAGAAATAGCCACGGATGATTTGCTTTTAATTGATGATTTGCCGGTGTCAAAATAGATACCAGAAACAATTACCTTGCCCTTAGACTGTAAAGTGTTGGACAAATTTTTACTGGTCAGTACTTTTACTTTATTTTTGTCCAGTTGTCTGGATTCTATTACATCCAGTTGCGACAGAATGTAACCTCCTAAATCAGCAACATAATAAGAGATATAAACGTCATTTTTGTGGTATGAGAGATAACGGCGTTCATTGTTGTTGCTGGTAGATAAATTTGGGAACTGTATATTCCAGACCGATGGTTCACCACATTTTTTTTGTTCGCAATTAAATATCTCTTTATATTTACTGGAGAGCATTGCCTGTTTCATTGAGCTATATATTTCATGTAAAGTTGTTATGGCTGGGAATGAATAAGTGATTTGAGTCGTTTTTCCTTCCAGGGTTTTAAATTTAGATTTGTTGTAATCGATTTTAACTTCGTTTTGATAAGTACCGTACATTGGACCAGAAGGCAGATCGAACTCATTAAAGTCCTGTTTTTTATAGTCGTAAATAATTGATCCGGGAAAGCGTGTGACAAGTGGATGATCATGGCTTCCTTTCATGTCCTGTTCGGCCGAGGCTATGTAATGGACGAACAAAAGAGAAATTAAAATTAACCTGCGCATTTATAAAATCCTTGTATTTTTTAGTATTGTTTGTACTTTAAATTCGCATTATATTCTACTACAAGGAGTCGCGCATAGATTAAGTTAACATTTCTAATTTTTTACAAAAGTATGGGGTGGGGCTCACTGTATTTTGTCAGGTGATTGGCAGCACACAGGCGTAAAAAGTATTTTTATTTGAGCTGGAGAGTAGGCTGCAATTTACGACTACTAATGCATTCAGATTACGTTATGTTGTCTGATATTTTTAGTAGTTTTTTAGTGGATCAGGCGACTGTCATTTTAATACGAAAGTGTTGCCTGTGTCGTACCCTAAAAAACCTTAGATAACGTTATAAACTCCAATTTTCAATCTTCCTATGGTAGTGTTAAGCTGTATTAAGTCATAACGTTGGCCGCCGACTTAATACTTAAATGTTGAAATATGGATCAAAAAGATGGATTTAAAAACCAAACTCCAGCCACTCCAGAAACTAACAAATGCCTATTTAACCAAGTTCTTTAAAAACAAGAACTTACCTCGGGAAGAATGGGAAATCATTACAGACGGCGTGGTTAAAATTATCGATAATGAGTCGGTTATTAACTCAATTTTAACCGCCCAGCCTGAAGAGCAGAGAGTACTTGCTGATACGCTTTATGAGCTGGAATCATCGGAACAGGACATCAATCAGTTTCTTAAGCACCTCGCTTTCGAGTCTAATCGGCTTCATGGGTGAGCGGGTACAATACGTAGTTCACGCTGCATCTCAACTGGTTGTGTATTGAGCCTGGTTTGAAATGAATTAATGGTGCCGAGAAGAGGACTTGAACCTCTGCGCTATACTAATAAAAATGTTTTTAATCAATAGGTTATGTTTCGCTCAGTCTTTTAAGTGCTATATAAGTGCTATTTGTATTTACAGGGTGTAAGGGTAATGATGAAATATTTGAATGACCGTCACCATTTCCTTACATTCAATAATATTCTATGTATGGCTGTTTTCAGTGCTAAGCAGGCAGTCATAATCTATATTCAGAGAAAAACACATAAAATAACCATGTTGAGAGCTTTCCTATTTCATGGCAATGGTATCTGGGGCATCCGCGAGGCAAACGATTATCAATAGTTGCTAGAACTTTTATTGATTTTATGTACGAAGAAGGCCCATCTTTATTACCTGAAATATCATTAGAGAGTATTTTTTCAGCAGATGATTTATCCATTAAGCCTAGAATTAAATGAAAGGAATATTACGAGCACTCAGCTTACTAAGGAAAGAATTAAAAATTCGTATAAATTGTATCAACTACTGATCTAAATAATATAAATATTGTAAAAAACATTAATTCGTAAATTATTGAGTGTATTAAAGCACGTCATAATATATTATTAAGAGCTTTATCTAAGGTTGGGTATTGGAATTGATAACCTTTATCTAAAATTTTCATTGGCAATATTTTTTTTCCAGACAATAATAGTTCTGTACCCATCTGTCCCATTAATAACTTTATAACAATTTCTGGGATTGACATAAACGTTGGTCTGTTTAGGGCCTTTGTAACCCTCCCCTAAAATAGAGACATGTTCATTTAGAGTTCTCCCACGTAAACTAGGCACAGGAGAACAACAATGAAAAAATCACGTTATTCAGAAACACAGATAGTGAAAATTTTAAAAGAAGTCGAATCCGG
>Ga0316207_10000375_pt1 | contig 77560 bp, 74 predicted proteins | sample 6weekpyrite_MG_FD_204943 | JGI IMG/M metagenome (GOLD analysis project Ga0316207, IMG submission 204943) | Microbial mat bacterial communities from mineral coupon in-situ incubated in ocean water Damariscotta River, Maine, United States -... | ecosystem: Environmental > Aquatic > Marine >... | reverse complement strand
ATGTTGGAAGACATCAAAATCAGACAAAACCTCACGTTTAAAAATTCATTTTGTTATAAACTCTATTCATGGAAGACACTATCTTCAATGAAAATCGTAAACTTAAACGTCAGTTAGATAACCTGTTATTGGAACTAAAAATATAAAAATATTTTAGATATTTATCTAAGTGAAAAAACAGGGAATAATTATCATATTGTATAAATAATAAGTTATTTTTAGGTCTATTCTTGGTGTTTCTAAGTCTAAACTGGGAGGTTATATTATTTAGATCTTTATGTTTTTGTGTGTCTGATTGGAAAATTTTTTATTTCTTTTAGTATGTAAAAATTTTATTCTGTTAATATTCACCACTATGTTAATTTATCCTGAAATAGACCCAGTAGCCATTGATCTAGGCTTTGCTCAAGTGCATTGGTATGGCTTAATGTATTTGTTTGGCTTTCTTGGGGCCTGGTGGTTAGGTAATTATCGAGCAAAGCAATCAGGCTCAGGCTGGAGCAAGCAACAGGTTTCAGATGTTATTTTTTATGGTGCATTAGGCGTCATCCTTGGTGGCCGGATTGGCTATATCCTTTTTTATAACTTCGATAAATTTATCGAAAATCCACTCATGATTATTCGAATCTGGGAAGGCGGAATGTCTTTCCATGGTGGAATGCTGGGCGTTTTTCTGGCGCTATATTTATTCGGACGTAAAACAGGCAAAACTTTTTACCAGATGAGTGACTTTATTGCACCCATGGTGCCTATTGGACTTGGCTTTGGTCGCCTGGGGAATTTTATCAATAAAGAGTTGTGGGGAAGACCAGTTGATTCGGCTATTCCATGGGCTATAGACTATGGTGATCATATAGCTCGCCATCCATCTTCACTTTATCAGGCGCTCACCGAAGGAGTCCTGCTATTTATTATTTTATTTGTTATTTCAAATAAGCCAAAACCAACAATGGCAGTTAGTGGTGTGTTTATGATGGGATACGGTAGTTTTCGGTTTATAACAGAATTTTTTCGTATTCCAGATGCGCATCTGGGGTTTGTTATGTTTGACTGGATGACCAAGGGTCAGCAGTTATCGATACCGATGATATTGTTTGGGCTGGGTATTTTTGTCTGGGCTTACAGAAAACAAAAAGCAGACACAGTATGAAGCAATATCTGGACTTATGTCAGCGCATTATTGATGGAGGTCACTGGGTTGAAAATAAACGTACAGGCAAGAGATGCCTGACGGTTGTAGATGCTGATTTAACTTATGATGTTGGTGCTAATGCATTTCCATTAGTGACAACACGTAAAAGCTTCTGGAAAGCGGCGATAGCTGAATTTCTGGGTTATATCCGTGGCTATGATAATGCAGCTGATTTTCGCAAATTAGGCGCTAAAACCTGGGATGCCAACGCTAACGATAATGAAACATGGTTGAATAATGCTCACCGTAAAGGTGAAGATGATATGGGCCGTGTCTATGGTGTGCAGGGGAGACACTGGTCAAAGCCCGATGGTGGTGAGCTTGATCAGTTACGTAAAATTGTTGATAACCTGTCTAAGGGTGTTGATGATCGCGGCGAGATTTTAAGCTTTTATAATCCGGGTGAATTTCATATGGGCTGTTTGCGTCCCTGTATGCACACCCACACATTCTCTTTGCTTGGTGACACCCTGTATTTAACCTCTTATCAACGATCATGTGATGTTCCACTAGGACTGAATTTTAATATGGTTCAGGTGTTTTTCTTTTTAAATATTATGGCGCAGATTACAGGTTATAAGCCCGGGCAGGCATTTCATAAAATTGTGAATGCACATATTTATGAAGATCAGCTTGAGCTAATGCGAGATGTACAGCTTAAGCGTGAGCCACTTGTACCGCCTCAATTAGAAATAAATTCTGATATAAAGTCATTAAAAGATTTAGAAACCTGGGTAACATTAGATGACTTTAAAGTTATTGGTTATGAGTGTCACGATTCGATTACCTATCCTTTTTCTGTGTAAATTAAATATGATTATTTCTCTTATTGCTGCAATGGATAAAAATTGTCTGATAGGTTCAAACAATGGTTTACCCTGGCACTTACCCGCTGATTTTAAGCACTTCAAAGAAGTCACGTTAGGAAAGCCTGTGATAATGGGTAGAAAAACATTTGAATCGATTGGGCGCCCATTACCTGGTCGAAAGAATATCGTAGTCAGTCGACATGGTTTTAACGCAGATGGAATTGAGAGTGCGGCAAGCATTGATGAAGCATTAAACCTTGTTGATAATGAAGCTGAAGTTATGATTATCGGTGGCGCTAATTTTTATGAGCAAATGATAGGGCAAGCTCATCGCTTATATTTAACGCATGTTGATGCAAAATGTGAGGGAGATGCTTGGTTTCCAGAGTTCGATAAAGAAGGCTGGAAAATTATAGATAGTTATCATGTTGATGCAGATGAAAAAAATAACTACAGTTTTGATGCTGTAACCTATGAGCGGTTTAGCTTTACTTAATGGGTTCAACAATAGGTTGTGTTTCTGGACATTTAGTTCTTATGTATGTATCCATCTTTTTGTTTATTTTAAGCGCAGAAAGTTTACCACCCCATAAGCACCCAGTATCTAAAGGATATAAGTGTTTCAATTCTGGGTCTTTAAGTGTTGACCAGTGACCAAACACAATGTTTAGTTTACGGTTAGCGCTTTCAAATTCAAACCATGGTATAACGCCTTCCCCTTGTTTTCCAGGTGCACCTTTTTCTTTTAAACAAAGTTTAAAATTTTCTTTTAAATATCGCATTCGTGTAAATGCATTAGTTATAAAGCGTAAGCGATCCCACCCATTTAAGTTGTCTGACCACTTGCTAGGTTTATCGCCATACATGTGATGAAAAAATTCGTGTGCCTTTGGGCCTTGTAATACTTGTTCAACCTCACGAGAATTGCTTAGAGCCTGTTGCGTTGTCCAGCCGGGATAAATTCCTGCATGAACCATGCAGGTGTTATGCTTTTCTTTGTAATGCATTAATGGCCGGTGCTGTAGCCAGTCTAATAATGTGTCAGAGTCTTTTGCATCAAGTATGTGTTGCAATGTATCTTTTTTACTTTGTTTACGTCGACCGTGAGCAATGGCGAGGAGATGAAGGTCATGGTTGCCTAAAACTGTGACTGCATTATCACCCAGTGATTTAATGTATCTAATTGTTTTTAATGAATCAGGGCCGCGATTTACAATATCACCAGCAAACCACAATTTATCTTTATCAGATTTGAACTTTAATTTAGTCAGTAATTTTTGTAGTTGAGAATAGCATCCCTGGATGTCACCGATAGCATAAGTAGACATTAGACTGTTTTTTCCAAATCAATCAAACGAAACCAGCCACTGAATAATGCAGGTTCATCGTTAATTAATTTTAGCTCGGGGCATTGTGATAACAACGTTTCAAAAACCACATCAGTTCGCGTTGCAATATGGCGCATAAAAAAACTTAAAAAGCGACGAGTGGGTGCGAACTGTCCTGGTTTAATAAATTTATCCATAATAAAAATTTTACCGCCAGGTTTTAATACTCGACTGGCTTCCTGCAAAGCCAGTAAAGGCTCGGGCACTACTGCTAAAATTAAATTCATTAAAACAATATCGAATTGGTTATCGTTAAATGGTAATTGCATGACATCTGCCGTATGCAATTCAATATCAATATTGTGTTCCACTATTTGTAATTTACATTTTTCCAGCATCGCGGGGGTAATATCGGTGGCGCTATATTTATGCTGTTTGGACAGAAGAGGAATGTCGAGTCCGGTGCCAATACCATTGATTAAAATATTTTGAGGAGTGGAAGCTTGCAGTCGTTTTAAACTACTAATGCGCATCGCTTGAGTGGATGATGCAACGATAGAATCATAAATGGGTGCAAGTAAGGTGTAACTGAATTTTAGCCCCATAAAAAATAGTTTCTGTTAAAAGTAATGTCCATAAAAAATATTATTTAATGCAGGGTGCTGGGTGCTAACAAATAAAATTCTGGAATATTTGCGTCAAAATGAAAACCGTCGTCAGCAATCATTTGATAGCTTCCAGCCATAGAACCATTGGGGGTTTTCATCATAGTGCCGCTGGTATATTGAAAGCCTTCGCCGGGCTTAAGGTGAGGTTGTTCGCCTACAACACCATCGCCTTTTACTTCTTGAATCTCACCCATGGCATCGGTAATTACCCAGTGGCGGGTTAATAGTCGTGCGGGTTTATCACCGTCGTTGATGATGGTGACAGTGTATGAAAACACATAGTGATTCTGTTCGGGGTGTGATTGCTCAGCAATGTAGTTTGGAGTTACTTCTACACTGATTTTATAAGCCTCATCATTATTAATTGCGTCTTTGTTCATGCGATATCACCATTTTAAGTCATAACTAGCTTATCAAAAAAAGTTTAATTTGTCGGGCTTTTTTATCTGAAAGTATTACTCGATTAATTCAAAAATATCGGCGAATTGTTGCAGTGTAAGTGATTGGGCGCGACTTGATGGGGAGATGCCAATAGATTCAAGCTGCTTTGCGCTACATACCTCTTTAAGTACGTTGCGTAAAGTTTTGCGGCGTTGTGAAAATGCCAGTGTAACGAACTTGCCAAAAGCTTTATCGTCACTGACTTTAATCGGTTTATTCTGGTGGGGAATTAAACGTACAATGGCAGATTCAACTTTAGGTACGGGATCAAATGATTCAGGCGGCACTAAAAACAGTGCATCAACTTGAAAGTGGTATTGTGCCATAACAGACAAGCGACTGTAATTACTGGTGTCGGGTTTGGCGGCGAGTCGCAACACCACTTCTTTTTGTAACATGAAATACATGTCTTGAATGATGTGACTATATTCAACCAGATGAAAAATAATCGGAGTAGAAATATTGTAGGGCAGGTTGCCAATAATTCGCAGCGCTTCGGCATAATTTAAAGCCGAAAAATCAAACTGTAAAATGTCTACATTATGAATGCGTAATTGATTATTTTGCACCGCATCCAGTCCGCAATTTAGTTGTAACTTGGGCACAATGTCGCGATCAAGTTCAATCACATCCATTTCATTGACGATTTTTAAAATAGGACAGGTGAGTGCGCCTAAGCCCGGGCCAATTTCAATGATATGTTGCCCCGGTTTAGGGTTAATACTCTGGATTATTTTATGAATAATTTCGGGGTCAGATAAAAAATTCTGGCCAAAACGTTTTTTAGCTCGATGTTGAGTTGCCATAATTAAGTCGCCGTCGCAATGGCTTGATTATTCGCTAATGTAATTGCCGTGTTTAATGCGGCAATATAACTGCCGGTGTTAATGTTGCTTTGGTGGCCGGCTAAATTCAGAGCCGTGCCGTGGTCAACAGATGTTCTGATAATAGATAACCCTAAAGTAATATTAATAGCGTGCCCAAAGCCCACATGTTTTAACACGGGTAAGCCCTGATCGTGATACATGGCTAAAACCGCATCTGCCTGTACTAAATATTTAGGTGTAAATAAAGTGTCTGCAGGTAAAGGACCCGATAAATTTAAGCCCTGTGATTTTAGGTTTTCTAATACGGGTGAAATAATTTCGATTTCTTCCATACCCATATGACCATTTTCACCCGCATGGGGGTTTAATCCGCAAATTAAAATATGTGGGTCTTGAATGCCGTATTTTTCAATAAGATCCTTATGTAAAGTTAAAATAATGCGTTGCAGATTTTTTTTATTAATAGCCCCGCTAACCTGGTTTAAAGGTAAATGTGTGGTGACTAAAGCAACACGTAACTTTTCAGCTTCTGCCGCCAGCATCATTACCGGTGTGCCGCTGCTTAACTCGGCTAAATATTCCGTGTGCCCAGAAAAGTTTATCCCGGCTTCATTGATTATGCCTTTGTGAATTGGGCCGGTCATTAATGCGTGAGTGTGTTTTTTTTTCTGAGATTCTACGGCTAAGCGAATGCAATCTAAAACATATTGAGCATTAATTGAGTTTAATTTTCCGGCAATGGCATTGGCAGGTAATTTTACTGGTGCTACATACATTGTGTTTGCAACGGTTTCAGGAATATTTTCTAAAGAGTTAAGTGCTTTAATTTTAACGTTAATGTTTAAAGCCTGCGCACGACTTTGTAATAATTGCGGGTCGGCAAAATAAATGCGAGTGCAGTTAAAGTTTTGCTGTGCGGTAATCACCGCAAGGTCGGGGCCAATGCCGGCGGGTTCACCTGGGGTGATTGCGATAATAGGCGGCATATTAACTGCCGTTTTCAGTTTTGTATTCTACATAAGCCTCGTCGCGAACTCGTCGCATCCACAGCTGTAGCTCTTCATTCGCTTTGCGATTTTGAATTTCCCTTTCGGCTTTTTGACGAATACGTTGTTCGGTCTCATCAAGCTCACGACGCTCTAATAACTGAATAATATGCCAACCGAATTGACTTCTAAAGGGTTCAGATATTTGACCGTCCTGTAATGAATTCATTACCTGCGTAAAACGTGGTACAAAGGTACCTTCGGTGGCCCAACCTAAATCGCCGCCATTGTTTTTTGAGCCCGGGTCCTGTGAAAATTCTTCTGCTAGTTTAATAAAGTCACCGCCGTTATCGAGTTTGTTTTTTACTTCAACCAGTTTTAGGCGGGCATCTTCATCATTGGTGATTTCATCTGTCTTAATTAAAATATGCCGGGCATGGGTTTGTTTGACCATGTGTGTTTGAGTTTTTTTATCGAGTAGTTTAAGAATATGAAAACCACCGGCGCTGCGCAAAGGCTGGGTGATTTGATTTATTTCTAGCCGGCGTGCAGCATCAAGAAATAGTGAGGGTAGTTGGGCGGCGCTAAGCAAACCTAAATCACCGCCTTTGAGAGCATGTCGTCCATCGGAAAAACGTAAAGCGACATTATTAAAAGGTTCGTTAGCGTCTAAAAGCGAAACCACTTTTTTGGCTTTGCTTAATGCGCCGCTAACATCTTCCGGGGATGCTGCTTCCGGGGTGGCAATAAGAATGTGTGCGAGATGATATTTGTCATTGGCAGCATCACCAGATTGTTTTTGCTGTTCAAGAAAAATATCAATTTCTTGTTTTGAAACTTTTACCCGACTATAAATCATGCGTTGTTGCAGCTGTCGAATAATTAAATCTTTGCGAGTTTGTTCACGAAAGCTATTATAATTTATGCCTTTTTTTTCTAGCATCTGATGCATTTTTTCAAGTGTGGTGCGGTTGTTCTTGGCAATATTTTCTAGTGCCTGGTTGAGGCTAAGGTCATCTATAATGATGCCCTGTTGTTTAGCTAATTGTAATTGGATGCTGTCAACAATAAGGCGTTCGACGACTTGATTTTTTAGTATGTCTTCAGGCGGTAGTTTTTTTCCTTGTAGTTTTAGCTGGCGCTTAAAGTCTTGAAATCGATTGTTAATTTCTCGTGTACTAATAATGTTTTCATTAACAATAATAGCGACCGAATCGATTTTTTCTAGAGCAGTTTGTTTATGAGTGGTTTCTGCCAGGGAAGATGATTGGCTTGAGAAAAAAACCAAAGCGCTCAGTAAATTTAAAGTTAGAAAATTTATTTTGATGTGTTGCATATTAATAGTCCGGTTGGTAGCCAAGAATAGCATTTTTAAGTGCTGTTGTAGCTTTTTTGTCTGTGATGCTGCCAAAGCCTTTAAGTACAAGTTGCAGCATAATAGATGTTCTATAAGGATCGTCGTTAGTAGCGCTAGTATCGTTTCTGATATAGCGTTGAGTTAATACGCGCAGCGCCCAACAACAGGATTCGTATTGCAGGCCTACTAAGGTTTCAACATCACTTTTATTAGTGAGTGAATAGTTCCAGCGACTGAGTAATGAATAATTTTGTGCAAATGGCCAGGCAAATGAAATATCGGTTTGTTCTAAATTATTTGCTTCATCATTTGGGTCACGAAAAAATCGATAGCCAATATTAAATACGGCTTTTGCAGATGCGGCATAACTGAATTGCACGCTGCGTTTATCTGATGTGTCGGTGTCCGTGTTCCATTGCAAGGTTGCACGCGCCCGCCATTGATAAAATTGCCCACCCACTTCGGTAATAATATCGGAGCTGGGGGACGTGTTAATGCTGTTATCTAAAGACACTCGCTGTTCATCAAAATAGTAAATACGACCAATGCTCATACTAAAAAGTTCATCACCATTACTTTTATTTAAGATGCGCGAGCTTAATGCAACGGTTAACTGATTGGCATCGCCTATTCTGTCTATGCCATTAAAACGGGTTTCACGAAACAGAGATGCAAAAGTGAAATCCTGGGCAGCGGTATCAAATACGGGTAGTTGTGATTGGTCTTCGTAGGGAATATTTAAATAATATAAACGTGGCTCTAGTGTTTGTAAAAAAGCATTATTGTTGATGTCGCGTTCAAAAAACATTCCGCTATCTAAACTTAAAATACTCAGGCCGCGAGCATCTAAATTTGCATCGTCACCATTGGCATTAGTGGTGTTGTATTGGGTAAAACTATAGCCGCCACCGGGTTTAATAAACCAGGCGTTACCTTCAAAGGGCAGGCTAAGTTTGGGGTAAATGTGAAAACGTGAGCCCTGTTCTTTATTGACACTGTCGTGTTTAAACTCAACCCACTCGGAATTGATTGAGCCAAGCAAATAACTGTTATCCATTTCCAATAATTCATCTTTTGCCTTTAAGGTGATTTGTGGCAAGCGATTATAGGGGCGATTTTCTAGTGCAATGGTCGGGTCGATGGTTTGAAATGTTTGGGCATTTAAGCCGGCATTCCATGGGCCATTTACATAACTCAGTTTGGCATTTTTTTCCAAGTGGGTGATGTTGGCGACGTTTATATTGCTACCTAAATCACTTAAGTAATCTGCATCGGAGGCTTCATTGGCGAGTAAATTTAAATTTAAGTTAGAGCTGATTTTGGTTTGGTTCGTAAAGTGCAGCAGGTAACGGCGATCGTTATAAAGTTTGTCGTTATTTAAATATTCAAAATCGAGATTACCGGTACTGCTGCGGGTTAAGTAACGGTACTCGGTGGTTAGCATGCTACCGCGTTTGGTAAGTACAGAGGGGGTAATAAGCGCATCGTGATTGGCTGCGATATTCCAATACCAGGGTGCGCTGAGTTCATAGCCGCTGGAGCTGGAGGAACCGATACGCGGCACTAAAAAACCACTGCGGCGTTGATCGTCTAGTGGAAACTGGATCCACGGGAAATAAAATATTGGTACGCCTCCCACCCAAAATACCGTGTGTTTTGCGGTGCCCGTTGCGTTGGTTTGATCGAGCTCCAGGGAGCTGGTATTGAGGTGCCAGTCAAGTTTACTGGGGGGGCAGGTGGAAAACTGGGTGTCCAGTAAGCGAGTTTTTTTGTCGGCAGAAATACTAAATAGCGGGGTTTTGCCGCTTAGTCCGGTGTCGGGTAAATAGTATTGGCTGTCAATAAATTCACCTTCTTTGGTTTGTAAATTCATCCAGCCACTGCGGGCATTCATTGCCATATTTTGAGTGTCGATGTGAATATTATTGTTGAGCTCTAGTCGTTGTGTTTGCTGATTATGGCTGACCTCATCGGCTTTAAGGCGCAGTTGATGTTGCTCGATCAGCACATCACCGCTAAATATGCTGATGGATTTGTTTATGTTTTTTACTTGTTGGGCACTAATATCAGTGGCCTCAAGTGCATCGCTCGCAAATGTTGGTGGTGCGTTGTACATCATGGCAGAATAGCTATCCAGCGGGCACGAACTAGCCACGCCGGCAAAGTGGCGTTGATCAATTCCCCATGAGAGAGTTGGCAAGACGGCCAATACAATGCTATATAAACAGAAATGCTTGAGAGTCATTATGATTGAAAAGTATATGGATCTGATATGTTATTAATGCGTGTATTGTATCTTGAATAGAATCAATTTGTAGGAGGAATGTTCCACAATGGATGAGAAAAAACCAGCAGAAGATACACTTGATGAGACAACAGCGGGGACATTGGTTGATACGCCGCCTGTAGCGTCCAACGACCAAAGAGTACATGAGCGTTTTAGAATTAATTCTAAAACGCTGATACGATTGTCCGATGGTAGTGTGGTGCACGCACAGGCAATAGATATTTCAATGGGGGGAATTTATTTAGAATATGGGGCCCCCGCCGATGCGGGCACGGTGTTTGAGCTGGCCTTTGATTTGTCATTTGTGGCGGATTTTAAGCGGGTAGTAGTGAAGGCGAGGGTGGTGCGCACGGTGGTGATTGGCAGTCGCAGCTTGTATGGGCTGGCCTTTGTGTTTACCGAATTTGTAAATGATGCAGAAAATATTCTGGGTCAGTATATGGAGTTGCGAAAATTGAAAACGCTGTAAGTGTATTTAAAACATTGTAGGCGCGAGTTAGAGTTCGCCCCTACAAAAATTGAACGCTTACGTGAGTAAAAATTCCAGTAAGGCCTTTTGTGCATGTAAGCGATTTTCGGCTTCATCCCACACCACACTTTGTTTACCATCAATCACACTGGCGCTGACTTCTTCGCCACGGTGGGCAGGCAGGCAGTGCATAAATAATGCATCATTATTGGCAACCGCCATCACTTCATTATTTACCTGAAAATTCGCAAATGCCATTTCGCGTAGTTTTTGTTCTTCTTCCTGGCCCATGCTGGCCCATACATCGGTAACCACCATATCGACGTTTTCGCAGGCGGCTTTCGGGTCACGAAAAATACGAACTTTATCGCCGGCGGCTTTTACTAGCTCGGGATCGGGATCGTAACCTTCGGGGCAGGCAATGTGTAAATTAAAATCTAACTGGCGCGCTGCATTAATATAGGAGTGGCACATGTTATTGCCATCGCCAACATAAGTTGCTGTTTTACCTTGCATGTCGCCCCGGTGTTCAGTCCAGGCTTGCATGTCAGCTAATAGTTGGCAGGGATGTAGCCAGTCGGTCAAACCATTTATCACCGGCACTGATGAATATTTTGCCAGCGTGGTGAGTTTTTCGTGCTCGAAGGTGCGCACCATAATAATATCCACCATGCTGGATAATACCCGGGCGGTGTCTTCAATCGGTTCGCCTCTGCCTAGCTGTGTGTCGCGGGGTGATAAAAACATTGCGTGCCCCCCTAGCTGCACCATGCCGGCTTCAAAAGATACGCGGGTGCGAGTCGATGATTTTTCAAAAATCATCGCCAGTACTTTATTTTTTAATGGCTCAAAAATTTCACCCGCATGCTGCATTTTTTTCAGCTCGCCGGCCCGCTTTAGCAGTTGGCGAAATTCGTTGGGTGATAAATCTAACAGGCTTAAAAAGTGGCGTGTCGCCATAGTAGTCTCCGGGGCGTACCCGCAAGGTTTATTTTATAAAGTCTTTAATCAGCTGGCTAACCAGATTTACAATGGTATCGGCCTGCTCATTAGATAAAATTAAGGGCGGGAGCAAACGCACAACACTGCCGGCGGTTACATTGATTAAGCAGTTTTTTTCTAGTGCCTGTTTAACCAGCTCGGAGCAATCGCGATTGAGTTCAATGCCGATCATTAAGCCGATGCCCCGGATAGATTTGATTTCAGGCAGATTTTTTAACTGCGCCTCAAAACCGCTTAGCATTTTTTTGCCCAGCTCATCTGCGCGCTGACATAAATGATCTTTGCTAATGGTGTCAATCACCGCACTTGCAGCCGCACTGGCTAACGGGTTGCCGCCAAATGTAGAGCCGTGATTACCCGGTTGAAATAATTCAGCCGCTTTGCCGTGCGCCAAACAAGCGCCAATCGGCACGCCATTACCAAGGCCTTTTGCCAGCGTCATTACATCCGGCACAATATTGCTGTGCTGAAATGCAAACCACTTGCCGGTGCGAGCCATGCCGGTTTGAATTTCATCGAGCATCAGTAGCCAGTTGTGCTCATCACAAATCGCGCGCAACTGCGTTAAATAATTTTCATCGGGCAGGTTAATGCCGCCTTCGCCCTGAATCGGTTCAACTAAAATGGCTACCGTATTACTGCTGTTTTGCGCAATGGCTTTAATCGCATCAATGTCGTTGTAAGGTGCGCGGGTAAAGCCTTGCACGAGGGGCTCAAAACCGGCGTGAACTTTGCGGTTACCGGTGGCAGATAAAGTGGCCAGGGTGCGGCCGTGAAAACTGCCATCGGTAACAATTATCGAAGGTTTTTCAATGTTTTGTTGGTTGCCATAAAGACGCGCCAGTTTAATTGCCACTTCATTAGCTTCGGCACCGGAGTTAGAGAAAAACACATTGTCCATGCCGGATATTTTGCAAAGCTTATCCGCTAGTTGCTGCTGGTTTTGAATGCAATATAAGTTAGAGGTGTGAATTAATTTTTCGGCTTGATCTTGAATGGCTTTAGTTACCGCCGGATGAACGTGCCCTAAACCGCACACCGCAATGCCCGTCAGTGCATCTAAATACTGTGCGCCCTTGTCATCAAACAGGTAGGCACCTTCGCCACGCTCAAAACAAACGTCGAGGGGTGCGTAGGTTTTCATTAGATGATTTGATTCGCTCATTTTTACTCAGTCCAATCCCGCGCTTATTGTTGAGAATTTTTGGCGAGAAATTTTAAAGATCCTAAAATGCAAAAACGGCAGGTAAAGCTGCCGCGAAACCGGCAATTATACTAGAGTTTTGGGATATGGCAAATGGTGAAATTTGATGCGGTATCTTGTGTGGGTTTGACATGTTCGAGCTTGACATGTTCGAGGGGAGGTTGTGAATTTTTGGTGCACGGCTATTGATGGATATGTGTTTAACAGAGCGTAAAATTTGCCCATAAAGAAAGCTTTCAGGCGGGGGCTTATATTCGGAGGTGAGGCCTTAGCCTCACACAATCAGGGCTAAAGCCCTGTTTCCAATAAAAATTAATTATAAAAAAAGGCTCCCGAAAGGAGCCTTTTCTGTAATACAGTTACGCTATGAATTACAAACCGTGAGCAGAACCTACCATGCACAACAACATGGGTAGTGATAGTACTGTATTAGTACGAGATGCTAGCAGGGCAACTTTCTTTGCTCCTGCAATTACGTCTGCACTATGTTCTTTACCATCAAGACCCAGAACTTTCTTCTGATTAGGCCAGATGAGTACCCAAACATTAAATAACATAATAGTACCTAACCATGCGCCTAAACCAATAACCTGCATACCTTCCTGGAATGTGAAGGCTCCTACAACACCACCCAATGCAGAAAACTTAGGTTGTGCTAATAATGCCATACCAGCCAACCAGGTTACGGCTGCTGCCATACGGAACCAGAGTAATGCAGTAGGTGCTACATATTTGTTAATTGCAGCAGGGCCCGGGCCACCGTTGTCTTTTTCAGCAAGAGCTTTACCTACACCTGGTACTTGAACAAAGTTGAAGTAGTACAGTAAGCCGATCCAGGTGATGCCTGCAGCAATGTGTACCCAGACCATTGCAATGTTTTTAAATGATTCTGGAGAGCCCAGGCCAAATGCAACCGCAATTGCAAGGACAAAACCAAGGCCAATTGTGCCTTTAATCGATAATAAAGGATTCATATTATTTTCCCGTTTTTTTCAGTTAAAATACTTGAGTGTTTTAGTTGGGCATTAAGATAAGTGAGAAGCGTTTGAAATTCAAGGTATTTTTGGTTTATGTCATTGTTTTTAAGGTTTTTCAAGGTAAATAGGCCGTTATGAGTGAAACCATAGATGTGATTGCGCTGAGTGTCTTTTCCAGCCGCATAGAATCGGTGTGTGATGAAATGGGCGCAGTGTTGCAGCGGGTGGCATTTTCGCCCAATATTAAAGACCGACTGGATTATTCCTGTGCGGTGTTTGATACCGCTGGGGAGCTGTGCGCACAGGCGGCGCATATTCCTGTGCATCTGGGCAGCATGGCGTATGCGGCACGGGATATTGTGAGCAAGGTTAACTGGGCTGTGGGCGACATGCTGGTATTAAATGACCCGTATTTAGGCGGCACCCATTTACCGGATATTACGCTGATTGCGCCGGTGTTTATTAATCAGCAGCTCATGGGCTTTGTGGCCAACCGTGCGCATCATGCGGATATTGGTGCCAGCAGCCCGGGCTCGATGCCGATTTCTTCTGAGTTGAGCCAGGAAGGTTTGATTATTGCGCCGACGCTGTTATTAAAGAATGACCAGCTGGAAGAATCGGTGATGGCTGATTTATTAGCCGACTTAAAAAATCCGCAACAATCCCACGGTGATTTTTCGGCGCAGATCAGTGCCAATCGGCGGGGCATATTGCGCTTGCAAGAATTAATCGCCGAGCAGGGTGTTGAAAAATATCAGCAGGCTTTAGTCGGGTTAAATGATTATGCGGAAAATTTGGCGCTGAGTGTTATAAAAGACATTCCCGCGGGCTGCTATGCGTTTAGTGATGTAATGGATGACGACGGGCAGGGTACAACGAATATCAAAATTGCTGCGACCATTACGGTGAGTGACGACGCGATTGATATTGATTTTAAGGGCAGTGCGCAGCAGGTGAAAGGTAATATTAATTGCCCGTTATCGGTGGCCGCCGCCGCAGTCTATTATGTATTTCGTTGTTTAATGCCAAACAATACGCCCGCCTGTGCCGGTAGCTTTCGAGTCATTTCTTTATCGGCGCCCGTAGGCTGTTTGCTAAACGCACAAAGACCCGCTGCGGTTGCCGCCGGCAATGTAGAAACCAGCACCCGCATTGTTGATGTGATTATCGGTGCACTCGCAAAAGCCATTCCACAAAAATTACCCGCGGCCAGTCATGGCAGTATGAATAATTTAGCCATGGGGTCAGAAAAAAATATCAATCATGCGGCTTGGGATTATTACGAAACCATTGGCGGTGGCATGGGTGGCAGCCATTTATTTAATGGATTAAGCGGTGTGCAAACCCACATGACTAATACACTGAATACGCCCATTGAAGTATTGGAAATGAATTACCCGCTGCGGGTGAATGAATATGCCTTGAGAAAAAACTCTGCGGGCAAAGGTGATTTTAATGGCGGTGAGGGCCTGGTGCGCTCGTTTACTTTATTGCAGGATACTCAGGTGACGTTATTAACCGAAAGGCGAACACATGCGCCATGGGGCATCAATGCTGAAGATGCAAAAGTCGGTGAGAATTTAATTAATGGTGAAATATACCCGCCGAAATTTTCTAAGCAATTAAAGGCGGGGGATTGTGTAAGCATTAAAACCCCCGGCGGCGGCGGATTTAACGTTCATAAATTGACGCCCGCAAAAGATTAGTTGAGAGATGTCTGCACCGACTTCATGTTTTTCACCCAGGGTTTAAGGGCGCGTAAGCTTGGTGATAAATTGGCAATTGATTCGCGTGCAGCATCGCGGCTGATATAACTGCCATAAACTATTACATAATAAGGTTTAGCGCTTAACCAGGTTTTATACCAGGCTGCGTTGCTGGATAAATTATTGTTTTTAGCAAATTTTAACAAAGTTTGTGGATCGCGTGCGCCGAGTAATTGTAAAGTCCAATTTTGCGGGTTTTGTTGCAGCAACCAAACCGCATCGCGTAAACCCATGGCTTTTAATTTAAGTAATGTCGGGTTGAGTTTTGGCTCTGAAATAACCGGTGTTTTAGTTGGCGTGTCGGGGGTTACTAATGGTTGCTGTTTTTTTTCAATGAGGGTTTCGGGTTTAATTTTGGCCGGCACTTCGACCTGCATTTCAGTTTGAGGTGCGGGTGCTATCTTGGGTTCAATTTTGGTTTCGACTGTTGGTTCTATTGCGGAGTTATAAGCAGTGTTAATGGAGTGAGGTGTTTTTGTCGTTTCGTTTGTAGCTTCGATTAAGTTGTTGTTTTCAGCTGGAACATTATTAGTATCGTTATGTGAAATGTTCTCTATAGGGCTAACCGTTTCGTCAGCGTTGACTTTATCGTTTTCAAGAATATCAATAACATCCGCATTACTTTCTTCGCTGATAATTTTGCTGGAGACTATATTTCTTTCAGGTGTGTATGAGCTGGCAGTTGAGTCAACGGGCTGCTTATCAAAATAAATAAAAGCGCCATAGCCGCTCCCACCCAATACAGTTAAAACCACAGTGACAGCTACAACTTTTTTCCAAAGTCCGGAGTCGGGTTTTAAAATGCGAGCAATCGCTTTATCAATGAGCGGCGTTGCCTGCACCATAATATCTAAGGGTGAGCCATTACAGGTTTTAAATAGCTGGGCAATGGCGTCGTCGTCTAATAAGGTTTCACCAAAATAACCAGCACAACGCAGGCGGTGATAAATAAATGCGCTTGCCTGTTTGGGCGAAAATGCCGGCAGATTCTGCACGTACATCTGGTCAGCTTGAATGTCGGTAATTTTCTGTAAGGTGTCACTCATGCCGTTATTGGCAAACAGTAATATCTTTAAACTGACCTCCTGTTCTTTTTTTAATTGCTGTTGGTAACGCAGTAGTTCTTGTAATGTTGTGTCGCTTAATACGTGGCTATTGTTAATTACAAGCAGAGGTGTTTGGTCGAACATTTTCAGGCTTTTTAAATTATCATCGAGGTGGCTTGCATCACCTAAGTCTTGTAAATGCAGTGACATTTTTTGTTGAATTTGAACGAGAGTATCAGTGGCTTCAGCCTGTATGGCTAAGCTTTTTGTATTGGCAATTTCAATTTGAATAAATTTTCTAAAAAATGCAGTTTTACCTGCGCCGTAAATGCCTTCAACGATTAATAATAAATCACTAAACTGGACTTGATGGATAAGGCTGTCGGAAATTTTGTCGAGAGCTTGGTAATTAAAAAAACTTTCCTCAGACAGAATTTCATTAGCAAAGGGTTGTTTGCTTACGCCTAAGTACTCAATACTTTGAGGGTTTAATTCCCAGGCAGGTATATTATTTGGTGTTTTTTGGGCCATAAAAAAGTCTTTTAAGGTATCAGGTTTGCAAATGATAATTGTCGGGGGTTGAAAATTCTCTCGTACTCGACAATCGCATAACGGTCAGTCATGCCGGCAATATAATCAGAAACGCCGCGAGCAATTCCATTATCACCCATTTTATTTTTTAAATTGTGGCAGTGTTGTAATGCGTCGGGCGGCAAAATACTTTGATCATTTATAAAAGCTTCAAATAATGCGCTCAGTACTTTTTCAGCCTTGGTGGTCATGCGTTGCACGCGATAATGTCGGTATAAATTTTTCATTAAAAAACGCTTGAGTTCGAGGGTTTGTTGTAGCATGTTTTTACTAAAACCAACAACATATTTTTGTTGTTGGCGGGCATCATCGGGGTGGTTTAGTTTTAATCGCTCAATTTCATTTCTGCTGGTGTCTATTAAGTCTACTACCATGCGGCTAATCATCCTGCGAATCACTTCATGGATTAAACAGTTGCGAGTTATTTTTGGATATTTTTGCATCACAATTTCATGCTGTTCCCGAAACAGTTGGGTTTCTAGTAACTGTTCGATGGTGATTAAGCCGTAGCGCACGCCATCGTCAATATCGTGATTATTATAGGCAATTTCATCGGCTTTATCACAAGCCTGAGCTTCGAGGCTGGGTTGGTTTTTATCTAAAAAACGTTGGCCTAAGTCGCCTAAGTCGTGGGCATTTTTTGGCGAGCAATGTTTGAGTATGCCTTCGCGTGATTCAAAGCTTAAATTTAAACCGGGAAATTCAGCGTACTTTTCTTCCAGCTCATCAACTACGCGCAATGATTGTAGGTTATGTTCAAAACCGTCGAAATTTTTCATGCAGCGATTTAATGCGTCTTGGCCCGCATGTCCGAATGGTGCGTGGCCTAAATCGTGTGCAATGGCGATGGTTTCGGCGAGGTCTTCGTGTAAGTGTAATTCGCGCGCAATTGAACGGCCGATTTGTGAAACTTCTAATGAATGGGTGAGGCGGGTGCGAAATAAATCGCCTTCGTGATTTACAAAAACCTGGGTTTTATATTCAAGTCGGCGAAACGCGGCGGAATGAATAATGCGATCGCGGTCGCGTTGATATTGGGTGCGATGCACTGGATCGGGTTCGGGGTGTAAGCGTCCGCGCGAGGTGGTTTCACTACATGCATAGGGTGCGAGGTTGCGTAAATCATAGCCTTTTTGCATGTCGTGTGTTCTCTGTTTTTTAGTCGGTTAAATTAATAACTTTCGTTAATGGTTTCTCTTAAAATCGCTTCGCTATAATTTTTAGAAATAATGGCGTGCCCCATGGATTTATACAGCACCAGTTTTAATACACCATCGGACACTTTTTTATCTAAAGACATTAGCTCAATAAAATGCTCAGCTCTCATTTTCTTGGGAGCAGTAACCGGTAAGTTGGAGCGCTCTAAAATATTGATTACGCGATCGACATCGGATTCGGGTATCCAGCCTAATTTACTCGATAAACGTGCCGCCATTACCATGCCGGTAGCAACCGCTTCACCGTGTAACCAAGTACCATAGCCCATGCCGGCTTCGATGGCGTGGCCGAATGTGTGACCTAAATTTAGTAACGCACGTTGGCCGCTTTCGCGCTCATCTGCGGCAACTACTTCGGCTTTGTTCTGGCAGGAGCGTTCAATAGCATAGGCGAGGGCACTGGCATCACGATCGAGTAGTTTGTCGATGTTATCTTCTAGCCAGTCTAAAAAATCAGTATCCCGAATTAAACCATATTTAATTACTTCTGCAAGCCCCGAGCTAAGCTGACGATCTTCGAGTGTGTTTAAAGTGCTGGTGTCGGCAATCACCGTTTTGGGTTGATAAAAAGCCCCGATCATATTTTTTCCCAACGGATGATTCACCGCGGTTTTTCCGCCAACGGAAGAATCCACCTGTGATAATAAAGTGGTGGGAATTTGCACGAGGTGTACGCCGCGTTGATAGCTGGCAGCAGCAAAGCCGGTGATGTCGCCAATTACGCCACCCCCGAGTGCAATTAATGTGGTATTTCTATCGAGTTTATTTTTTAGTAGTGCATCGTAAATGGTATTGAGCACAGTTAAATTTTTATATTCTTCACCATCGGGTAACACCAATGTTTTATAACGAATATCTACGAGTGATTTTTCAACTGCATCCATATATAAAGGCGCAACGGTTTCATTGCTAACAATGAGTGCGCTGTTGCCAGAAATATGTTGGGTGAGTAGCTCGCTTTGTGCGAGCAGGTTCTGTCCAATGCAAATGGGGTAGCTGCGCTCGCCCAAATTTACTTTTAACGAAATCATCTTAAGCCTGAGTTTTGTTATATGCTTTAATTTTATCAAGCATAACGTTTATTACTGCGCGAATCGACTGTTGGCCGGTATTTATAATAATATCGGCGGTTTCCCGGTAAAGTGGTTCGCGAATTTTCATTATTTCCCGCAGGGTTTCTGCTGGGTTAGCAGTTTGTAATAGGGGGCGTTTTTTATCGTGGCCGACGCGCGCCAGTAAATGTTTAATATCACTGTGTAAATAAATTACAGTGCCACGATTTTTTAAATGTTGACGATTTTCTTCAGCTAATACTGCGCCGCCGCCAGTAGCTAAAACTAAATGGCTTTGCTGGCTAAGCTCATCAATAATTGCGCATTCACGTTTGCGAAAACCGGCTTCACCTTCTTTTTCAAAAATTAGCGAAATATCAACTCCGGTATGGGCTTCAATGGCGTGGTCGCTATCTTCAAAATCCATATTTAAGCGTTTGGCAATTTGCCGCCCCATAGTGGTTTTGCCTGCGCCCATTGGGCCGATTAGAAAGATGTTTTGTTGGTGTTTCATAGCGAACTGAGTTTATCATTTTTGTAAGCGGGGGCTAGTTTTTTTCTATAGATTTGAAGTTTGCACGTTATGCTATTGTTCTTTGCGAGTGGCCTTATGAGATGTAATGCAAAACTATAAACTTATAGCGTTAAGCTTTTAACCAAATTAGGGCATAAGTGTAAAAGAAGCTTGTGTTTAGAAAAATGCGCGTCAAAGAAAAAGTCAGGCGCATTCTTTTTTAGTAACTTAGGGTGTTATTGTGATATTTATAGTGTCGACACTAGTGTTGCCGTCGCTGTCCGTTACGGTTGCGGTAATTACATGGTCGCCTGCAGTTAAGCTTGATGCTGTAAAACTATTGCTATTATTGCCAAAGGCGCCGTCTAAGCTGGATGACCATTCGATATTAGTACCTGCAGGATTGCCGACACCAGTAATGATACCATCTTGTGGGTCTTCAGCCGTTGCCGTAAAACTAATGCTGGTGTTTAATGCAAAGCTAGTGTTGGTAGTGGGCGTGTCAATGCTAATAGCAAGTGTATTGATTGTGCTGCTGTCAAAGTTTAATCGTAAATATACATAATCGTAGATAGGGACTAAGCTGGATGAACCGCAATCTGAACGTGTACTGGTGTCACAATTAGGCCCCTCATAAAGGTTGTTTGCACTGGTATATTGATTGGTTGCGATGATGTTATCTACGGCCGCATCATACATCTCATTATCATTTCTATCTAAATAGGGACTGTCGGTGTCAAAAAATATTTCAGTGGTGGTTGGATTCGTGTTATTTGATAGGCGTTGATCACCATTTAAGTCGATAAAGCCTTCTGCGCCATAAGTCCATACGGTTACCACATTAACGATATCTATTAATGTGGGGCTGCCGAGTACATTTAATTGCGAAAGCTCAGCAACACTTTGCCATGTAACAGAGCACCTACCTTCATTTAATTCACAGGAAGATGCGCTTAATATTCCATATTGAGTTTCAAAATAAACGGTGCCTGAGGTGACTAATGCACCCTCATTATCAGCAGCGGTGACGGTTATTTCAGTATCAACGGGTGACCAGACAACGACTAAATCTGATCTAGCGGCGGTTATTGCATCAGGATTAGTAATACTGCCCGCTCCAAATTCTAAAACTTCAGGGTTTAAGTCACTGGAAGTGACGCCGAAATTAGATGCAGAAATAATATTTGTAGATGATCCGCCGCCTTCTTTGAACGGACTGTTATTGGTGCCGCCACAGCTCATCAAAATCGGAATTGAAAATAGCGTTGTGATAATTAAATTAAATAAAGGTTTCATTAAAAACTCCGGACTAATCCTACGCCCATGTTATTTATAGACTAAGCGTATCTTTTAAAATTTTAGGGGTAACAAATATCAGCAACTCCTGCTTCTCAGTACTTTCTAGCGTATGCCTAAACAAACTGCCAATTAGGGGTAAATCGCCTAAAACTGGAACCTTGTCTAATTCGTCCCGTGATTCAGTTTCATATATGCCGCCCAGTACAATGGTATCGCCATTGTTTACCAGTACCTGGGTTGTAACCTGACGAGTATCGATGCTTGGAATATTGGCAAACACTTGGCCGACAGCATCTTTGTTTACAGATAAATCTAAGATAACACGGTCATCCGGTGTGATTTGTGGCGTTACCTTAATGCTCAGAACGGCTTTCTTAAATTGAACTTGAGTTGCACCACTGGAGGCGGCAGATAAATAAGGGATCTCGACACCCTGCTCAATAAAGGCTTCGTGACGATCTGATGTTACAACTCTTGGGCTGGATATAATCTCGCCGTCAGCTTCAGCCTCCAGGGCAGAAAGCTCAAGGTCTAATAAATTACCACCACTGAGTACAGTAAAGGCAATGCTGCCTGCTGCGCCGACCACGGGCATATTAACATTTAACCTATCTACACCGACGGGTGCTGTTACGGGGTAAATAGTGCCGTTTGCTGGATCTGCTAGATTGTCAATTGCGCTATCAGCAATATCATTAACGCCGCTAATTGTACCTGTTGTTCCATTAACGCCATCAATACCATTGGCCCTAATTGATGTGGTGCCAAATCGAACGCCTAATTCTTTTTTGAAGTCATCAGAGGCAATAACAATTCGTGATTCAATTAGTACCTGCCTAACGGGGATATCAAGTTTGGCGAGTGTACGTCTTATTTCAGATATAACGGTATCTGTATCTTTTACAATTAGTGTATTGGTGCGCTCATCCATAATAACGCTACCGCGGGGTGAAAGAAGGTTTAACTGGCCGTCCTCTCCACTGCCTTCAAATAATGAGGCAAGGTCTGACACTTTGGCAAAATTAATTTCAAAGAAGGCGCTGCGTATAGGGGCAAGCTCGGTGACTTGTGCTTGTGCTTCTAAATCAATTTTTTCTTGTGCAGCAATTTCTTCGCTAGGTGCAATTAGCATAACGTTGCCCGACTCACGCTTTGATAAACCTTTGGCCTTTAAGATAATATCTAATGCCTGATCCCAGGGAACATTTTTTAAGCGTAGAGTTAGGTTACCATCCACCGAGTCACTGACCACTACGTTTAAGCCGGTGAAATCTGCAATTAACTGCAATACTGCGCGAACGGGAATGTCTTGAAAGTTTAACGACAGGCGCTCACCGGTGTAACCAAATTTAGCCTTTTTCTGCTCTTCTAGTTCATCTTTTGAAATGGGAATAAATTCAATGGTGAATAACTTATCCGTTTGATAAGCCAGGTGAGTAAAATCTTTATTGCTGGGTTCAATTAAAATGCGTGAGTTGCCATCGATTTGGAAGCTATCAATGGTTTTAACGGGTGTGGCAAAGTCTAACACGTCAAGGCGTTGGTGAAGGTTCTTTGGTAAGTCTGTGTTGGTAAAGCTAACGACAATTTTTCCAAACTCTTCACTAATATCCATCGGAATGCTGGCTTCAGACAAATAAAGTAAAACACGGCCTTCGCCTTTGTCGCCACGGCGAAAATCAATTTTCGTTACAGATCGTGTGCTGTTGTTAACTTGACTGCTATTAGAGTTGGCAAGTTGTGTAATACCATCGGATTTGTTTACGGCCATGCCTGCGGCTTCGCTTTCTAATACAATTGAAACGGTATTGTTATTGACCGAAACATCATAAGGTACGGTTTCAGACAGGTTTAAAATAACGCGGGTTTTATCTTTAACGGTAACAGCGGTTAAAGATTGTGCTGCACCAATACCAATTTGTTGACGTCTTTTGGGTAATTTACTTTTTGTGTTTTTAAAATCAAAAGCAATTCGGGCAGGGTTATCAATATTGAAACTAAGAGGCTTTTCGCTGGCATTGGTAAGGCGGACTTTAATTTGTAGTCGATTACCGGGTAGCGATGAATAGCTGATATCCTCAATGCTATTGTCTGCGTAGGCGTTTTGTAAATGTAAACCTGATAGCATCAAAAACATGAAACTAAGCATGATTTTTATCTGCATTGAACTTTTAATGCTGGTTAATAGGCTGTTCATGGTTACTCCATACTCTTTTTATTTTGATCCAATGGCGAGAGAGGCTGTGCGTTCAATATAGCCACCTAGTCCATCTGGAATTATTTCAATAATGTCGATTTGTTTTTCGGTAACAGAAATAATCTGTCCTTCATTCTGGCCTGCATAGTTCCCTGTTTGGACGCGGTGAACAACATTGTTTGGGTCTTTCACTAGTCCCCAGGTGTTTTTATTTTGAATTAAAATACCAACCATTCTTAACGTGTCTAGTGGGTAAGTTTCCAGGGGCTCTTTGGGGCGATTGGTGTTAGGGCGTAAACCGTCCACGGTCGCGTTATCATCTATCTCGGGTTCAAAGGCCACGACAAACGGATCTCTTAATTCAGTTGCGGCATAAGTGAAATTTTTGTAAGGTTCAAATGCGGGTAAAGGTTGCACACTACCCACGTGTTTGGTTTTCGTTTTTGCAATAAAAGCGGTTAAATCTTCATTGCTTTGAGTGCATGCACTTAGCGCAATTGTTAAAATCAGGAGTGGGCTTTTAAACTTTAAGGACATGTTTAAACATCCTCTTGTTCATCTAAGTATTGATAGGTAACCGCGATGACTTCCATTTCAAGTAGTACGCCTGATTTGTCATTGGGTTTTTTGATGCTGATATTACGCATATTAACGATTCGAGGTAATGCAGCTACGCCACTCACAAATTTTCCGAACTGGTGGTAACGCCCTGTTACTCGTAATTTAATTGGAAATTCGGCATAAAATTCTTTTGGTGACAGGCCTTCAGGTTTGAAAAAAACAATTTCCAAACCACTTGCAATACCAGTTTGAGAAATATCGGTTAACAAAGATTCAATTTCTGTTTTATTAGGCAACTGTCGAACGAGTGCGCCAAAAGAGGTTTTCATATCTTCGAGTTGTTGGGCGTAGGCTTCCAGATTGGCAGCTTTACTTTGCTTTTTATCAAAGGTGACTCGTAAGGTGGTTTCTTTTTTCTCCGCGGCCTCAAGATTGTCAAGTTGAGGCAGGGTATCGAAATAGATGCCAGCACCGGCGGCAATTAAACACAATAACGCGACAATTAACATTTTAACGGCGAGCGGGGCGCTGCCAATTTTCTTAATGTCATCTATGTCGAGATCATTAATATCAAATTCATTTAATTTTGAAAAATCCATGATTTATAAGTCCTCAGCCTTATCAGCTTGCGGAGCCGATTGTAGTGCAACCAAAATAAATTTACTGCCGCGGCCATCTTTACGGGTGCTTTCAATAACTTTTAACCGAGGGTCTTTCATCCATTCTGATGCATCGATATTACGCATATAGGCCGAAACCCGCCCATTAGACTCAGCAACTCCGCTGATTGTAATGCTGGCTCCCTCTTGCTTTATTTCGTCGATATGTAAACCTTCAGGAATAGTTCTCACTATTTCATCAAATAAATGAACAATTTGAGGGCGTTTTTGCTGTAAGTCCTGAATGATTTCCATTCGGGACAATAGTTTTTCTTTAGTGTCTTCTAGGCCTTTAATTTTTTTCAGTTGTTCATCAAGTTGCTTTATTTCATTGCTGAGAATATTGTTTCGAGTATTTTGATGATCAATCATGGCCGCTACATTCATGTGAACCAGGACAATCAAAGAGCCGGTTAGAGCCAACGCTAATATCAGCATGGAAATAAATTGTTTGGTTTGCTCCTGGCGAAGTTCTTCGCGCCAAGGCAGTAGGTTGATTTGAGCCATTAATCAAAACTCCTCATGGCCAGTCCGCATGCAATCATAAGCGCGGGTGCATCATTGCTAAGGGCTTGTGAGTTAACTTTATTAGATAGATCCATATTGGCAAACGGATTGGCAATAATTGTTTCTACGCCCAGTTGAGCCGAAATTAATTCATCAATACCGGGAATCGACGCACATCCCCCCGCCAGCGCAATCATATCGACGGATTCATGTTGCCCTGCGGTATAGAAAAATTGCAGAAAACGACTTACCTGTTGCGCCATGTTTTCTTTAAAAGGTTCGAGTACTTCAGGAATATAATTGTCAGGTAAGCCGCCGACTTTTTTAAGTCTACCGGCCTCTTCATAGGCTAAACCATAGCGACGCATAATTTCTTCAGTAAGTTGTTTGCCGCCAAAGGCTTGCTCGCGGGTGTAAATTAATTCGTTATTTTCTATAACATTGAGACTGGTCATGGTGGCGCCGACATCCAGCACAGCAACCACAAAGCTATCTGATTTTTCGTCAGAGGAATTATAGTTGGCATTCGGCACAATTAAGCTAGTGGCTTTTTCAATGGTGTAAGCTTCAACATCAACCAGCTTGGCGCTGAGTCCTGCTATTTCGGCTACAGCGGTGCGCATTTCAACATTTTCGCTGCGCGATGCGGCGAGCAGCACATCGACGGTGTCCGGGTTTTTTTCAGTTTGACCCAGTACTTGAAAGTCGAGATTAATTTCTTCTAGTGGATAAGGAATATATTGATCGGCTTCTAATTCAATTTGCGACTCTAATTCCGCATCGGATAATCCCGCGGGCATCGTAATTATTTTGGTGATAACCGAAGAGCCGGGCACCGCGAGTGCGGTTAACTTGCACTTGGTTCCCGATTTTTTTAAGGCTTTAACCAGACTTTCTCCCACCGCCTCAATTTCCTGAATATTTTTTTCAGTAACGGCATTAGCAGGCAATGGCTCAACAGCCAGGCTTTCCACGCGATAGCCAGAATCGGTTTGAGATAATTCGACGACCTTGACAGATGTCGAGCTTATGTCTATTCCTAGTAATGATGGTTTTTTGCGTTTCAGTTGAAACACGTCTTAATCCCCTTAATCCACTTTGTGTATAAGTAGTTATAGCTCTTTTGTGTGTATTTGCATTAAATATTAGCTGCAAGTATCGAATAATACTAGTCTATTTTTAAAATACTGTCGCTTGGTTTTGTTTCTAAGTTTATAATTCAGGCATGCTGAAACTCATCTTTATCTTCTAAAACAGCCTGAAAAGAAAGGCAACTTTTTAATAAAAAGAGGCTCAGATAAAGGTTAGGTATCTGAAAAATAAGTCAATTTCACGGTGTGCAGTGGAGGACTTATTTCAATTTAACAGGGTTAAAAACAGGTTTTGCAGTCACTTTGGATGCGCAAGGGTTTAATGAAATAATATGCAAAAATTTTTAAAATTTCTTCGGGTTAGCTCAAAAATATTCGTTGTGCTGGCTATTATTGGCTTTACTAGCCTGTTGGGTTTGTATCTTTACCTCGAACCTAAATTACCTTCGATTGAAGGTTTAAGCGATATTCAGCTGCAAGTGCCATTGAGAATTTATAGCTCAGAAGGTGGGTTAATTGCGGAATATGGCGAAAAACGTCGATCTCCAAAACGCATCGATGATATTCCACTGGCTTTAAGGCAGGCTTTTTTAGCGGCCGAGGACGACCGGTTTTATGAGCATCCGGGTGTTGATTATCAGGGTATATTGCGCGCAGTGATGGTAATGGCAACCACCGGTAAACGTGGGCAGGGCGGTAGTACTATTACCATGCAGCTAGCGCGAAATTTTTATTTAAGTCGAGAAAAAACGTTTGCGCGTAAATTAAATGAAATCTTTTTAGCGTTAAAAATTGAGCAGCAATTATCTAAAGATCAAATATTAGAGCTGTATTTAAATAAAATTTATTTAGGGAATCGGGCATACGGGGTGGCGGCCGCTGCGCGGGTTTATTATGGTGGCACTCTGGACGAGCTTAATTTGGCTCAGCTGGCAATGATTGCCGGTTTGCCAAAAGCGCCATCACGTTACAACCCCATTGTAAATTCCGATCGCGCATTAATTCGGCGTAATTACGTATTGAAGCGAATGCTGACATTAGGTTTTATTAGTGAGCCGGATATGCGCTTTGCTAAAGCCCAGCCAGCGACGGCGGGTTTGCACGACTCTCCAGTGGACGTTTCTGCATCGTATGTGGCAGAAATGGTGCGCCATGAAATCATCAGTCAGTTTGGTGATGAGGCTTATGTCAAAGGCTTAAACGTGTTTACTACTATAGACGGACGTTTACAACGGGCGGCCAATTTGAGTTTGCGTCATGCGTTGCGTGCCTATGATATTCGCCACGGTTATCGTGGCGCAGAACAGACGATTGATCTAAATCCCGAAAAAGCGCCGGCGGATGAAACCGATTCGCAAGAGAGTGTGTTAAGTGAAATTGTTGATGCGGTAACCAATACGGAAGATGATGACCCGGAGAATTTATGGCGCGAGGCCGTAGAAGACTTAGGCACGGTGGGTGGCTTGCATGCGGCACTGGTGCTAGAAGTTGACGAACAAAGTGCGCGAGTTTATTTGCGCGGCGGGCGTTTAATTAATTTAGATTGGGAAGGCCTGAAATGGGCCAGGCCTTTTATGGATAGAAACCGGCAGGGCAAAGAGCCCGAAAAAGCTGCAGATATTCTTAAGCCCGGCGATATTATTCGCATTTACAAAGAAGGTGGCCAGTGGATTTTAGGGCAGATTCCCGAAGTGCAAGGTGCGCTGACAGCGGTGCGCTCTAATGATGGCGCACTGCAGGCATTAGTCGGAGGATTTGATTTTCATCAAAGCAAGTTTAACCGGGCAGTGCAGGCTAAGCGGCAGGCAGGGTCCAGCTTTAAACCCTTTGTATATAGTGCTGCACTCAGTCGCGACTATACCGCCGCCACCTTAATTAATGATGCGCCAGTGGTGTTTCACGACCCTGCTCTGGAGGGTACCTGGCGGCCTGAAAACTACAGTGGCAAATTTTTCGGCCCTACGCGTTTGCGCAAAGCTTTATTTAAATCGCGCAATCTGGTTTCGATTCGAATACTACGCTCGATTGGCGTGGCGTATACCACTAAATTTGCCAGTCGTTATGGTTTTGATTCTCAAGCGCTGCCGCATGATTTATCGCTGGCACTAGGCAGTGGCGAGTTAAGCCCGTTACAGTTATCGACGGGTTACGCTGTTTTTTCAAACGGCGGTTATAAAATTAAGCCTTATTTCATTCAGCGCATTGAAGACATCGATGGCAATATTTTATTTGAAGCTGATCCTGAAGTGGCTTGTGTGAGTTGCGAGCTTGAAGCCAGAGGTATTGTGTTACCACTTGTGGATGCGGATGCTAGTGCCGAAGATAATATGTTAAGGCAGGAGCAGTTATTGAGTCAGGCTTTACAACAGGAAACACAGCAACAAAATATACCTTCAGATAAGTTGCCAACTGATGTTTTAGCGGAGGCCGGCGAGCTTACAAGTGAGCTAGCTGGGCCAGAATCCCAGGAAACCGGACTGGGCTATAAACTGCCTCGACAAGCTGAGCGCACAGTTGATGAGCGTATTATTTATATTATGAATACCATTTTGAGAGATGTGATTAAACGGGGAACCGGGCGTAGGGCGCAGGCGCTCGGGCGTGCTGATTTACACGGTAAAACCGGCACCACCAACGACCAAAAAGACGCCTGGTTTAATGGCTTCAATAATAATTTAGTGGCCACAGCCTGGGTGGGTTTTGACCAGCAACAACTCTCATTGGGTAATTATGAAACCGGCTCAAAGGCGGCTCTGCCGATGTGGATAGAGTTTATGGAAGTCGCACTTAAAGGCATGCCGGAAACTGAAATGGCACGCCCGGAGGGTTTGGTGAATGTTAAAATCAATGCAGAAACCGGTGAAGTGGCCAATGCACAAGACACCAATGTGATTTTTGAAGTGTTTCGTGAAGAGCTAGCACCAAAAGAAATTGCCGGTGGTTCAGGCTCACCGAGTTCGGAAAATAAGGGTGACATCCCGGAGCAGTTGTTTTAATACTTAAAAGTAATTGTTTATTTTGTAATCGCTTTTTTTACCCGGGAATGAGCCGCGCTTTTTGCGTTTCGTTTCCAGTGTTTATACCGCTCTGATGAGAACCTGGTTGTAAAGAAACATCCCAGATAAATTAATATAAAGAGAAAAAATATGTGCGGCATTTGCGGAGAATTCCGGTTTGACGGTTTAACCCCGGACCTGGCTCGAACTCATAAAATGATGTCGAAATTAGAGCGTCGTGGCCCTGATCACGGCGGCTCTTACTCCGACGGGCCGATTTCATTCGGGCATCGGCGCTTAGCCATTATTGATTTATCAGAGCACGCCAACCAGCCATTAGTTGATCAGCAGTTGGGGTTGGCGCTGGTATTTAATGGCACCATTTATAACTTTCCCGCACTGCGTTCTGAATTGCAGGACAAGGGATATCACTTTTTTTCCAGTGGCGATTCTGAAGTTATTTTAAAAGCTTATGCCGAGTGGGGTGAGGCCTGTGTCGAAAAATTACACGGCATGTTTGCCTTCGCAATTTGGGATATGCGTAAACAACGGCTGTTTTTAGCGCGCGATAGAATGGGTATTAAGCCCTTATATTATAGCTTTAACGGCAAGCGGTTGTTGTTTGCGTCAAATGCACAGGCGTTACTGGCCACCGGCGATATTGACACGTCTATTGATTCTGTAGGCTTGCATCACCAGCTCACTTTGCATGCGGTAATCCCCGCACCCCACACTATTTTAAACGGCATTAAAAAAATGCGACCTGCACATTGTTTGTGTTTTAGTGTTGATGGCGGTCTGAGTGAGCGTGAGTACTGGCAGCTGAATGCGGTGCGCCCCGCCGAAAAAATGGACGAACAGGAATGGACCAAAGCGATTCATCATTCCCTGCGGGCGGCGGTTGAAAAACGCAAAACCATTGCTGATGTGCCGGTGGGGGTGTTGTTGTCCGGTGGGCTGGATTCGTGTTTATTGGTGGCGTTATTAGCTGAAGCGGGAGTAGGTAATATTAAAACCTTTACCGTTGGTTTTGAAGATCAACCGGAAGAAAAGGGTAATGAATTTGAATTTTCCGATTTAATTGTCGACCGTTATCAAACCGAGCATCATAAATTTTTTATTCGCAATGACAAGGTGTTGGATTATTTGCCGGATGCCGTTGATGCAATGGCGGAGCCTATGGTAGGCCAGGATGCAGTGGCATTTTATATGCTGTCCGAGCAGGTATCCAAAGAAGTGAAAGTGGTGCAAAGCGGGCAGGGTGCCGATGAGGTCTTCGGAGGATATTTCTGGTATCCGCAAATGCACGAAGCCGAGGGTGAAGATGAGCTAAGCCGTTTTTCATCACGCTATTTTGATCGCGATCACGAAGAATATTTACAAACCGTTAGCCAGCAGTTTCAGGGGCAGGATCACACCGGCAAACTGGTGAGTCAGTTATTGGCAAAAGGTAATGCCGATGAGTATTTAGATAAAGTATTGAAGCTCGATGTGACCACCCTGATTGTTGATGACCCGGTAAAGCGAGTCGATAATATGACGATGGCATGGGGTCTGGAGGCCAGAGTACCGTTTCTCGATCACAAGCTGGTGGAGCTGGCGGCCAGTATGCCCCCCGCAATGAAGCTGCAAAGCCAGGGCAAGCATGTGCTCAAAAATATTGCTCGCGGGATTGTGCCAGACCCGATAATTGACAGACCGAAAGCCTACTTCCCCGTGCCCGCCATGAAATATGTGCGCGGCGAGTTTTTAAATTTTATGCGCGAAGTACTGCACAGCGAAGCGGCGCAGCAACGTGGTTTGTTTCAACCGGCTTATGTGGAGAAGTTACTGGCAAAACCGGAAAGTTATCACACGAGATTGCAAGGCAGTAAGCTATGGCACCTGGCATTGCTGGAGATATGGTTGCAACGTAATGTTTGATGGTATAGAGGCGAGACGTTAGTCTTGCAGAAATGTACGGGGCTGAAGTTCCAGCTCCGGTTATGTGCTTCTGCCTTGAGTGATATGGCTTTGTCTCAAGGGAAACGTGCCATAACGACTAGATTAATTTCCCCTCATCCGCAGGGTGTTATGTTGTAGTTGAAAATACTAATATAGCCCCCATATAGCGGTAAACAATTTTTTGATTATTAATTTTGAGGTGATGTATGGACGTAATGGATCGTATTGACGAGGCCGTAAAAGGTCATAAAGTATTTATTTTTATGAAGGGTACGCCGCAGTTTCCATCGTGTGGTTTTTCTAGCCGTACATCAGAAGCGCTAAAGCAGTGCGAAAAAGAATTTGGTTATTGCAATGTACTGGCTGATCAGGAAATTTTTCAAAATTTACCCCGTTATGCGGACTGGCCGACGTTTCCACAGGTTTACATCAATGGTGAGCTGATTGGTGGTTGTGACATTACGCTGGAAATGTTTGAAAAGGGTGAGCTGAAAAAGATGATTGATGAGGCGGTTGGGTAATTTCAATAGCTGAATTTATTACATAAAAAAACACGCATTAAGCGTGTTTTTTTATGTATGAGAAAAGTTCGTAGCACTAAAAAACAATTTGATTTCGACCGTTGGCCTTGGCTTCGTAGAGTTTTTCATCCGCACACTTTATTAAGCCTTGCACAGATGGTTGTTGCCCTTCACCTTTATAAAAACACACACCAATGGAGGCGGTAACGCTTAAATCACCAATAGAGGTTTTAAACGGGCGCTGGTTAATGCTTTCCAGCATCCGTTCTAATGTTGAATTGCGAAAGTTTTCGGCGCGGGTGTAATGCATGATAATGCCAAACTCTTCGCCACCCATGCGTGCCACTAAGTCGGTTGGGCGCACAGTGCGGCGAATACGACGGGTGAAGCCAATTAATATTTCATCGCCCACATCGTGACCGTGGGTGTCGTTAATTTTTTTGAAATGATCAAGGTCAAGCATTACAAAGCACACGCCACCGCTGCGCGCCGATGCATCAAGCAAATGGTATTCGAGCTGACGGGTTAACAGGCGGCGATTGCCAATTCCGGTTAAGGGGTCGGTGAGAGCCATTTCTTCTAAATGTTTTACGGTGTCTTCAAGCTGCTGTGAGGTTTCGAGTAAGTCATTTTGCAGTGAGGCAATGCGGGCAGCCGCATTGACCCGCGCAGCCAGCTCATGTGGATTGGGCGGTTTGCAAATGTAGTCATCAACGCCGCGATCAAATGCTTCCACTAATGGTTCAATGCCCTCTTGTGCGGTAAATAAAATAATGGCGGTGTAAACGGCTAATTCTTCATCATTCTGGCGAATAATATCAGTGAGTTCCAGGCCGTCCATCTCAGGCATAATCCAGTCGGCAAGCACCACGTCTGCGTGGGTTTCAGCCATCATATTCAGCGCTTCTTTGGCACGTGAGGCAACTCGAATATTGCTGAAACCGGCTTTTTTGAGTGCGGCCTGAATAACCACACGGCTGAATTGCATGTCATCTACGATGATAATGGATACGTCTTTATTCGACATAAGTAACTTGCTACGCGCCCTGTTTTTATTGTTGCCGCCTAAATGATTGAGGCGAGCATATGCTGAATCCATGATAATTGCCTTTGTACTTTAAAGCTATCGCTTTGTGCTGCAACTTAAATGATAATTTATAAACTGCAGCTATCCTTGTAAACCCATAGTTGATGGGATATTGATATCAGCTTGAAAATGCTTTAGTTAGTAAGATAATCGAGCAGATAATCTATGTGTATATTAACACTAATCATCAATTTTTGCTGACCAAACTAAACCGGTGGACCGGCGCCAGCGATTAACAATATTGCAAAACAGCTCGGCGGTTTTGAGTGTGTCGTAACTGGCGGAGTGAGCCTGGTCGTTATCCCAATCAATGCCGGCCGCTTTTACTGCGCGTGATAAAACCGTTTGCCCGTAGGCTAAGCCGGCAAAAGATACGGTATCAAAGGTGCTAAACGGGTGAAACGGGTTGCGATTAATATTACAGCGCTCGGCGGCAGCATTAATAAAACTTAAATCTAATACTGTGTTGTGGCCCACCATAATAGCGCGCTTGCATTGGTTTTTTTTAAGGCTTTTACGGATAAACGAAAAAACTTCTCCCAATGCCTGGGCTTCACCAATCGCCATGCGAAATGGGTGGTAGGGGTCAATGCCGGTTATTTCCAGCGATTTAGGCTCCATGTTTGAGCCTTCAAATGGTACGACGTGGCGGCAAATTTGTTCGTCTATTTCTATAATGCCGTTGTCATCTAATTTTAATGTGCAGGCTGCAACTTCTAGTAGTGCATCTTTTTTGGCATTAAAACCGCCGGTTTCTACATCAATAATAACCGGCATAAAACCTCTAAATCGACGAGACATGGGGGTGGGTTTATCTGTATCTATACTCATTCGGCAGTGATTCTTTTAGTCAGTTGTAATATATTTTAATAATGAAAAATATTACTTTAAGGTTTGTGCTCACTCTGCTGCTGTTTTGTTATGTGCAAACGAGCTATGCAGAGTCAGAATCTAAGCCGAGCATTCTACACCCCAAAGGCCTGTTATGGAAAATTGAAACGCCCGGAAATTCGACAAGTTATCTTTATGGCACGATGCACGTGAGTGACTCGCAGGTGACAAGCTTATCTGCGCCGGTCGAAACAGCATTTATGCAGGCCCGGCATTTTGTAATGGAAGTGCTAATGAATTTTGAAGCGATGGGTTATGTGTCGCAGGTGAGTTTTTTTAATGATGGCCGTACCCTGCAAAGCGTGATGGGGGTGGATGCGTATATGCAATTAAAAGCCTTGTTCAATAAACGCATTTTTATTGCTGAAGAGGTTATCAATAACATGAAGCCCTGGGCGGTGTTAATGTTATTAATGGTGCCTGCCGACCAGCAAATTCAGGGAGCAGAGGCATTAGATATGGTGTTATATCGTCGAGCGAGCCAGCGCAAGCTTCAGTTGAGCGGGCTGGAAACGGTGCAGGAACAAATAGGTATTTTCGATTCATTAAGTATGCAAGATCAATTGTGGTTGTTAAACCGGGCAATTGAAGATATTGAGATAACTGATGCATTATTTCCAAAAATGTTAACGGCGTATATAGAACGCGATTTAGCGCAATTGGTTGCAATTCAACATTCTTTTATGTCCGAAGGCTCAGAAATAGATGAACGTTTTATGCATAAATTATTAGATGAACGTAATGTGCGTATGGCAAAAAGAATGCGGCCTATTTTAAAACAGGGCAAAGCGTTTATCGCGATTGGTGCGTTACATTTGCCCAATAAAGGCGGCGTATTAGATTTGTTAGAACAGCAAGGTTACAAGGTCACGCCCGTTTACTAGTACTTAATTAATGATCTATAGAAGCGATCAGCAATAAAATATTTAAGCGTAAACTAACTGCCAGCTTTCAGTCTCACCCGCATGCAAAGGAATAATTTTGTCATCTAAAAAAGCATAATGTTCAGGCACAAGCCAATCTTTCTTTTGCAGGGTAATGGTTTGGGTGTTGCGCTCAACACCATAAAAATCCGCTCCATAAAAACTCGCAAAACCCTCCAGTTTATCTATAGCATCATTGGCATCAAACGCGCGTGCATAAAGCTCAATCGCCAGCGGTGCAGAAAAAACACCCGCACAACCGCATGCAGATTCTTTTTTATTTTGGGTATGGGGCGCGCTATCGGTGCCCAGAAAAAATTTAGGGTTGCCTGAAATGGCGGCGATGTTCAGGGCGAGGCGGTGTTCCTCTCTTTTTAAAATTGGCAGGCAATAATAATGTGGGCGAATGCCGCCTTTGAAAATTGCGTTGCGGTTATACAATAAATGCTGCGGGGTAATGGTTGCGGCGGTGTGTTTGTCTTCTGCGCTTACATAATCCACCGCATCTTTGGTGGTTATGTGTTCAAATACGATTTTTAGCTCGGGAAAATTTTTACGCGTGGGTAGTAAAACCTGCTCGATAAATGCTTTTTCACGATCAAAAATATCAACGCTCGGATCGGTGACTTCGCCGTGTACCAACAGCAGCATATTGTTTTGCTGCAATGCTTCTAATGCTTTATAGCATTTTTTGATGTCGGTTACACCCGCATCTGAATTGGTTGTGGCTCCCGCAGGGTAGAGTTTTGCTGCTACCACATGGCCGCTTTGTTTGGCTTTTTTTATTTCCGCTGCCGTTGTGTTGTCGGTTAAATAAAGTGTCATTAATGGTTGAAAGTTAAACCCTTCCGGGCGGTTAGCCAGAATACGTTCACGATATTCCAGTGCCTGTGCCGTGGTAATATTGGGAGGCGTTAAGTTGGGCATAATAATGGCGCGTCCAAATTGGCGAGCGCTAAAGGGAATAGTGTATTGAAGTGCCGCGCCATCGCGAACGTGTAAGTGCCAATCGTCCGGGCGAGTAATTGTGAGCTGCATAATTTCGAGTCATAGTCTAATTGAGTTATAATTATCGTAGATTCAATGAAGTTTTCCAACCTATCTTTCCGGTAAAGGGTCGATTTAGAAAAGTATGAATAAATTTATGAGTGTTTTAGTGGGCAACCTTTTACTAAATAAAGGCCCGCAAGATTTTGCGTGTTCAAATGTTTTAATGAAACTTTGTCTCGGTATCTATTTTGTCACCGGCTTGCCCGGCCTTATGATTAACGCCGAATTTTCTCAGGCCGTTTTTGCAATGACTATAGATGTCATTGTTTTGTTAGGTTTTGTTTATGTTTGTTTGCAGGCGTTTTCAAAGTCTGAGCGATTTGTGCAAAGTGTGATCGGTTTTGCAAGCATGGGTGCGTTTTTTCAGTTGCTGGTATTGCCGCTGATTTTAAATTTTGATACCTCGCCGGATGTTGCCGAGCAAATGTTAGGTATATCGATTTTGTTGTTAATGGTGGTGAGTTGGAATTTAGCGGTTTATGCGCATCTGTTTAAAGAGTCGTTTGGGGTGCGATTGCCTTCGGCTATTGCCTTAACGGTTTGTTATATTGTTATTAATTTATTGGCCAAAAAAATATTTTTTCCTGTGATGGCATAGCTTTTAACGATTAAAATTAAATAGTAAAAGTTTTAAAGGGGTCTTAGTTGCATATTCATATTTTGGGTATTTGCGGAACGTTTATGGGTGGCATTGCAGTATTGGCTCGTCAAGCTGGTCATAAAGTCACCGGCTCGGATGCGAATGTGTATCCACCGATGAGTACTCAGCTCGAAGCACAGGGCATAGATTTAATGCAGGGTTTTAAAGCCGAACACCTGGTTGAACAGGACCAGGTAGTGGTCGGTAATGTCATGTCGCGGGGCAATGAAGCGATTGAGTATGTGTTAAATAAAAACATGAACTATACATCCGGCCCGCAATGGTTAGCAGAAAATGTGTTAAAAGATAAATGGGTGCTGGCGGTGGCGGGCACGCATGGCAAAACCACAACCAGTTCTATATTGGCCTGGATTTTAGAATATGCCGGTTTGCAACCGGGATTTTTAATTGGCGGTGTGCCGGCTAATTTCGGAATTTCAGCGCGCCTTGGTGAGGGCTCTTTTTTTGTGGTTGAAGCTGATGAATATGACACCGCATTTTTTGATAAGCGTTCTAAATTTGTACACTACCATCCGCGCACTACAGTTTTAAATAATTTAGAATTTGACCACGCCGATATTTTTGAAGACCTAAGTGCAATTAAAAAACAGTTTCATCATTTGGTGCGAACAGTGCCCGGTGAAGGGCTAATTGTGCATAATGCAGATGACGAAAACGTGCAGGATGTTTTACATAAAGGCTGTTGGAGTGAACGTGCAGGCTTTGCAAATAAATCTGAAAATAGTCAGTGGAAAATTTCGAATGTTTCTGCCGATGGCAGGCAATTTGATGTGCTGTTTAAAAATCAAAAACAGGCAACGGTAAACGCAAATTTACTCGGCCCGCATAATAGAATGAATGCATTAGCCGCTATAATTGCAGCACAACATGTGGGTGTGCCGGTGGCGCAATCTATTGATGCGTTAAAAGAATTTAAAGGCATTAAGCGGCGCATGGAAGTGGTGGGTGAAGTTAATAATAAAGTTATTTACGATGATTTTGCGCATCATCCCACCGCCATTTCAGAGACCTTGCAGGGTTTAAGAGATGCGGTGGGCAATGCAAAAATTTGGGCGGTGTTAGAGCCGCGTTCAAACACAATGCGAATGGGTGTGCATAAAAAACAACTCGCACCATCGTTAGCATTAGCGGATGAGGTTATTTTGTTTCAGCCTGCTGAGGTCGATTGGGATATGCAGTCCATTGTTGATAAAGTGAGCGGGCCGGCAAAACTAATGCGCTCGATAGATGATGTTGTTAGTTTGTTAGCAGAGAAAACCCAGGCGGGTGATCATATATTGGTGATGAGTAACGGTGCGTTTGGTGGTGTGCATCAAAAAATATTGAATGCGTTATAAATATAAAAGTTAACATAAAAGTAAAAAAATTTATCTGCTAATGAACGTAAAAACATGCAAATAGAAATGAGTGGTTTAGCATTTTATTTGTATTTTTGGGTATGAGTTTGAGAGGGGTGTGCTTTTAATGTTGTTATTCAAAGTATTAAGTATTTTATTTACTATTTGCGTTTATTCGTATTCATTAGCGGATAGGTGCTTTAGTGATCAAAGGCAATATCATGGATTCAAATAGAAAAATAATCATTCTCGCCATTAGCGGCGCTTCCGGTGTGCAATATGGTATTCGCTTATTAGAGCAGTTGCTCACGCATAATCATAAAGTTTATTTGCTGGTGACTCGTGCCGCGCATGTAGTCATAAGCATGGAAACAGAATTGTCATGGCCATCGAATAGTCGTGAATTGCATGACCAATTATGCAAGCGCTATGGCGTTGATGAGCAGCAATTAAAAGTCTGTGGTGAGTCAGAATGGGCGTCGCCGATCGCCAGTGGATCATCCAGTGTTGATGCGATGGTGGTGTGCCCGTGTTCAATGGGGTCATTGTCATCGATTGCGGTGGGGGCAAGCGCAAATCTGCTGGAGCGAGCAGCTGATGTGATTTTAAAAGAGCGCAAAAAACTTATAATGGTGCCACGGGAAACACCATTTTCCGATATTCATTTAGAGAATATGCTGAAACTCTCTCGTATGGGTACCGTAATATTACCGGCTAATCCCGGCTTTTATAATCAGCCACAAACCGTTGATGATATTGTGGACTTTATGGTAGCGCGCATACTCGACCACTTAGGCATAAAGCAGAAGCTTCAACCCAAATGGGGGGAGTGATATTGCAGATTTAATGAAATGCTAAATAACGTGACTAAAAAACGATGTTTAAATTTTAAACTTTCATTCTTGCTATGCTACAAAGCGTTACAGAAAATTAGCTTGATAAATTCAGTTTGGCTTGGCTGAAATAAAAAAGCAGACTGATTAAAGCCTGCTTTTTTATTATGATTCAGTGTTGCCTGCACCTTCATTACTTACATCTTCGGCCTGCAAGCCTTTTTGACTATCAATCAGGTTAAACTCAACCTTTTGACCATCTTTCAGGGTTCTAAACCCGTCACCTCGAATCGCACGAAAGTGAACGAATACATCATCACCCGTATCACGCTCAATAAAACCATATCCTTTTGAATTGTTAAACCACTTAACAGTTCCAGTTTCACGATCAGACATTTACTTATACCTTTTCAGTCATCATTTCTATTTGCTCTGCACTTCCTCTGCACAGCAAAGACATAACGTCAAGAGGCAATGGCAACATCCTCTGCCTGTAGCCCCTTATCACCTTCGGTGATATCAAATTCAACACGTTGCCCTTCAAACAGAGTTCTATGACCCTGGCCACGAATTGAACGGAAATGGACAAAAACATCATCACCCGCATCGCGGGTAATAAAGCCAAATCCCTTACTCGCATTAAACCACTTTACCGTACCGGATTCACGCGAATTATCTGTATTTGCGGATTTATGCACAGTTTTCGGTGATTTAGCACTAGTTTTATTAGAGTTAGCTAATGCAGCTATAAGTGTTGATGCAAAAATCAATGCGGCAAGTATTAACAGGCCGGTTGTAGTTGAAATATTTTCTGTATTTAAAACCTGTTTAGATATGGCAGTAGCGACGGCAGTTGTTAATAAGCTGATGGTAATGACTCGAAATAACGCGTTGTTCATATAAGAATTTCCTAAATAATAATGTTGTTAATGTAAGTGAAGATTAAAAATTACAGTCCATGTAGATAAATATTAATGGCAGCTATTTTGAAATTTTAGCCATTAATGATTCAATAGATATTTGCGGTGGCAACTGTAAATGAAACTTCTGATTTTGTAAATTAGACATGACCTTTACAGGGTCCTCTTTAGCTAATTTGGTATCACTTTTAAGCTCTAGCGCCATTGCAAAGCTTAATTCTCCGAGGGATTTTCTTATTTTATCATCAATGCAGTCGAAGTCATTTTCTTCGGCTAAATAAATATACATATCCGGCTTTCTAGCGCACCGATAAATAAAACAATTTGCTGGCATTATAAATTACCCAGCACTTTATCAGCGGCATCAATGGTAGCTTGAATATCTTCAATGCTGTGCTGGCTGCTAACAAAACCGGCTTCATAAGCTGATGGCGCCAAATAAACACCCTGCTCTAACATGCCGTGGAAAAATTTCTGGAAACGCTCTACATTGCACTGAGTGGCTTGTTCAAAATTGCTGACTGTTTCGGCCTCGGTAAAAAATAGGCCAAACATGCCGCCGACAATGTTGTAAGTCATCGGGATGTTGTGTGCAGCGGCTTTTTGCGTAATGCCTTCAACCAGGGTTTTAACTTTGGCATTGAGATCGTTGAAAAAATTATCGGCTGAAATTAATTCTAGCGTTTTAAGCCCGGCCGCCATTGCAATCGGATTGCCAGATAACGTGCCGGCCTGATAAACCGGGCCGGTAGGGGCAATGTGTTCCATTATCTCTTTACGGCCACCGAATGCGCCCACCGGCATGCCGCCGCCAACCACTTTACCTAAAGTTGTTAAGTCGGGTTTGATATTGTAAACCGATTGTGCGCCCCCGAGTGCGGTGCGAAAGCCCGTCATTACTTCATCAAAAATTAATACGCTGCCGTATTCGTCGCATACTTCGCGCAGGCCCTCTAAAAAGCCTTCAGCCGGGGGAATGCAATTCATATTGCCGGCAACAGGTTCAACTATAATGCAGGCAATTTTATCGCCAGTTTCTTTAAAGGCTTCCCTTACCTGTTCAATATTATTAAAAGACAGGGTGATTGTGTGTTCTGCAAGACAGGCTGGCACACCCGGCGAGCTAGGCACGCCAAGGGTTAATGCGCCGGAACCGGCTTTTACCAATAATGAGTCGGAGTGGCCGTGATAACAGCCTTCAAATTTCACAATGCTATCACGACCGGTAAAGCCGCGCGCGAGTCGAATGGCGCTCATAGTGGCTTCGGTGCCAGAGCTGACCATGCGTACCGACTCAATCGACGGCACTAACTGGCATATTTTTTGGGCCATCTCAGTTTCAACCGCGGTGGGTGCGCCAAAGCTCAGGCCTTTTTCGACGCTGGTTTTAACCGCTTTAATTACATCCGGGTGAGCGTGACCCAAAATCATCGGTCCCCACGAACCCACATAATCGATATAACGCTTATCGTCCGCATCCCATATATACGCCCCATTGGCGCGGTCAATAAAAACCGGCTCGCCACCGACACCTTTAAATGCTCTAACCGGTGAGTTTACACCGCCGGGAATAACGGATTGTGCCTGGTTAAAAAGATCAGTCTGGGTTTGGTTGTGAGGCATATTGAGTTCCTGAAATGACGATTTTACAAAGCCCGCTATTTTACATTAAAACGCACTTTTATGGGATAGCTAAAATACTTACTGACAGCAGCTTGTCAGTAAGGGGTGGGTAAGCTGTTATTTCACAAAATCAATATTAAGGAAAAAGGCGATGACAAAAAAAAATGCAATTAACTGGTTTGAAATTCCAGTGAGTGATTATGAGCGTGCAGTAACCTTTTATGAAAATATTCTGCAGTGCGATTTAAAAAGAGAAGTGATGGATGGTTTTGATATGGCGGTTTTCCCCGCAGATGATGTCGGCGTAGCCGGCTCATTAATTAAGGCGGACTTTTTACAACCCGGGGGGCAGGGTTGTGTGATTTATTTAAATGTAGAAGGTATGATGGACGGAGTGTTACAACGGGCACAAGCGCGCCAGGCAAATGTGTTGTTTCCCAAAACCCATATTGGGGAGCCGGGATATATCGCGCATATTGAAGATAGCGAAGGTAATAGAATAGGTTTGCATTCTATGGCTAGTTAATGCGCAAAGCCAAATCGACAGGAAATAATATGCGACGGGCTGACAGGCTGTTTCAAATCGTGCAATTGCTTCGCACTCATAAAAGTATTACCGCTCAGAAAATGTCGCAGCGGCTAGAGGTGTCCGAGCGCACGATTTATCGGGACATGCAGGATTTATCCCTGTCATCGGTGCCGATTATTTCTGTAACCGGGGTAGGCTATTCGATCGACCCGGCATATAGCCTACCACCCATTACTTTTAATGAAGATGAGTTAGAGGCACTGCTACTGGGTGCGCGCATGGTGCAATCATGGAGCGATCGAAAAATGGCGGCGGAGGCGACGCGGGTTATCGAAAAAATAGAATGCATATTGCCCGATAATTTGAAGCAGTCACTACAAAGTCAGGAAATACTGGTGCCGGCATTTCACATCTTTAGTGATGTCGCCGAGTTGCTGCCCGGTTTGCGCAGCGCAATTAAACAACGAAATAAAATTAATTTAGATTATAAACGTGCTGATGGTCAGGCATCGACTCGAATAATCTGGCCACTAGGTTTGTTTTTTTGGGGCAAGGTATGGACCTTAGTTGCCTGGTGTGAAATCAGAAATGACTATCGGCAATTTAGAATTGATAGAATCCAGCAGTATAAAACTGAAGATGTTTTTTTTAAAACCAACGAACAACAGACATTGAATTATTATTTATTACAGGTATGCAATGATGGCAACTAAGAAGCGATGTGAATGGGCTGGTGGTAACGAATTATACGAAAAATATCACGATGAAGAATGGGATGTGCCCAGCTATGACGATCGACACTTATTTGAAATGTTGATTTTAGAAGGCGCACAGGCGGGTTTAAACTGGATTACGATTTTAAAAAAACGTGAAGGTTATCGAAAGGCGTTTAATGATTTTGATGCTAAAAAAATATCACGTTATACCCAGGAAAAAATAAATAAACTTTTATTGAATCCGGAAATTATTAGAAATAAATTAAAAGTTAATTCAGCCGTTACTAACGCCAAAATTTTTCTTGAAATACAAAAAGAATTTGGCAGTTTTTCAAAATACATGTGGCAGTTTGTAGATGGTAAGCCGATTAAAAATAAATGGAAAAAGCAGTCGGATGTGCCGGCGACCACAGACGTGTCTGATGTGATGAGCAAGGCGTTAAAAAAACGCGGCTTTAAATTTGTGGGGTCGACTATTTGCTATGCGTATATGCAGGCGGTGGGGATGGTTAATGATCACACGGTGGATTGTCGTTGTTATAAAAAATGCGCTAAATAAATTGTTTAAATATATTTTCGGCAAGCAAGTTTTATGGCATTTGTTTCCGGTTTAGAAAAAACATCACTAATGACCGCAAACATATCGGTTCCTGCATCTATTAATGACTGATAGTTTTTATGGGTAATGCCACCAATGCAACATAGTGGTGTATCAAATTCTGTTTTAAATTCGGATATCAATTCAATGCCGGCTTGCGGTGCATTAGGTTTGATTGATGAGCCAAAAAAACTACCAAAGGCAATATAATTCGCGCCGGCATTAACCGAAGATTTTGCAAGTGAAAGTTGGTTGTAGCAGCTAACCCCAATGATTTTATTATCACCTAATTGTTTGCGAGTGTCTTCTAAGCTTAAATCATTTTTCCCGATATGAATGCCGTCTGCATTTATTAGTCGGGCAAGTTCAATGTCATCGTTAACAATAAAAATAACATTATGTTTATCACAAAGCTTTTTTAAGCTTGAAGCCTGATATAAGCGTTTATTGTTATCTAGGCTTTTATCTCGATATTGTAAAACTGAAATGCCAGATGATATTGCCGCTTCTGCCAATTTTATAAATTGTGCTTCAGGCATTAATTTTTCATTTGTAATGGCATAAAGGCCGACAAGCTTTTTCATTGGTTTCTATTGGGGATAAGTTGGCCCCTACCTAAAACATTGGCGTTTTGTAATGATTGGTAAGTAAAGTCTAATGCTTGCTGGCAGGCTTTTACAGGATTTAATTCGAGTGCAATAAATGCGGCTAAACTTGCAGCTAAAGTGCAGCCAGAGCCGTGGTATTCATGGGGGAGTCGTTGGTATTTAAACGAGGCCTGTGTTTTTGATTGTTGGTAAAGTTTGTGAATTACATCAGCACTATTGGCGTGTGTGCCGGTTAATAAAACATATTCTGCGGACATTTCATTTATTTTTTTTGCAGCGTCCTCAGGGGCTTTTTTTGTGCCGGAAAGTAGCAGAGCTTCGGGAATGTTTGGTGTCACAATAAACGTGTTCGGAATAATGAATGTGTTAATCGCATCAATTAAATTTTTTTTTGCTAATGATGTGCCGCCCCCCGCTACCAACACCGGATCGAATATGACAGGGATATTGTTATATTGCTTGAGTAATGTGTAGATCGCTTCTGCTGTTTCAACGGTGCCCAACATGCCAATTTTTATCGCGTGTACTTGCATGTCACTTAAAACAGTACGTGCTTGTTCAAGAATAATAGACGCATCAATGGGCTGAAAACGGATTACATTTTTAGTGTCTTGAATGGTTGTTGCAGTAATAATGGGTGCTGCGTGGCAACCATGTTTTGCAATAGACTCTATGTCGGCTTGTATGCCGGCTCCGCCGGTTGGGTCGAGCCCAGAAAAGCAAAGTACAACGGGTGGTTTTGAGGTTTTCATTACTATTTCAATAAACGTTAAAAAGTATTCAGAACACTTTAATTTTAAAACGGGGGGGGCTGTCAAAAAATAATAGAGTGCAAGTTGTTAGTGTTAGCAAACTTTACGAGCCGACTTTGCTAAATCAATGACGCGTGCTCGAATAAACTGGTTGCCGACTGTATCAGGCGATAGTTTTAGATAAGCACTGTAGTCAGCCAGTGCAGGAATATGACACTCTTGCTGGTCGTAAATTGCCGCACGTGCTTTGAGTGCATCGGGTTGGTCGATGTCCATTTCAACCATTAAATCGGCAAGCGGTAAAGCCTTTAGCCAATTTTCATCTTGCATATACAGGTTGCGTAAATTGCGCATTACACGAAGAATAATGTTTTTATTAGTGCTGCTGGCGAGCACCCCCTGTGCAAGAGATTTATCTAGTCTTGCACCATAATATTCTCGCAGGCGATCTTCAATATCTTCTTCGTTTAGTGAAATGCCGCCATAATAGGGGTCGAGTACAATTGCGCCGTCACTGATTTCGAGTTTAACCAGAAAGTGCCCGGGAAATGAAACTCCACTAAGGGGTAAACCGAGTGCGTGGCCGAGTTCGATATAAAGAATCGACAGGCTAATAGGGATACCTAGTTTGCGTTCAATCACATCATTTAAAAAACTGTTGCGCGGATCATAATAAGAAGAGGAGTTGCCGCCGTAACCTTTTTCAACAAATAATACATGATTAAGTTGTTTTAATATTTCAGCTGCATTAGCGGTAGCGGGTAAGCGTTTATTAATTTCTGCGGCGAGGTTGTTTATTTTTGACAGGTAATCATTAATGTCGAGTTCAGGATATTCGAGGCGCGCAATCATCAATGCCGCCTGTGCCAGGCTGATGTCATTGTCAGGCTGGTTTAATAATTGGGTAAAGGCTTTTTTGTCAGTATTGCTTTTATTCATTTTAGGGTTTTACCTGTATCTCATTCGCGTGCCGTGCTCCAGCGAAAGTAAAATTTCATTAGCATCGAGGGCATCAGGAAAAAAGGTTCCGGAAATTTGGGCGCCATGTATGCTTGCGCCTTCAAGCCGGGTGTTGGAAAAATTGACGCCGCGTAAATTGCTCATTCTAAAATAGCAGTGGCTCAGGTCTAGTCCGTCAGCATTTAGACCGGTTAAATCGACACTTCGAAAATCAGCAGATGTTAGATCGCAGCTCTCACCATCGGCTCGCCGGCTGTTAAATTCATCCATTTTGCCTTCCCGTAATAAACGGTAAAGCTCATCGTTTTTAATTTGAGGTGCGGTATTAGACATGAATCAACTCCGTATTTAATGACTGATTCAAAGTATAGCAGTAGTCATTCGATATCGTCGAAAGCACCGCTCGAAAAAACGCGGTAAATAATGCCAATATTAAAACAGTGAGCGTGCAGGTTAACCTATTTATATAACGTAAATCAAATAGTTAAGTTAACATGTGGCCATTATTATAGAGTAAGATTGAATTAATTGGTCTGTGTTTTATGTTGAATAGGGCTGGCCTTGTATGGTGGCAACCAGGTTGCGAGCCGTGGCGTGATTGCGATGCTCACATAGATAAATGCCCTGCCAAACGCCTATGTTAAGCGATCCGTTACTGATGGGGATAATGAGGCTGCTGCCCAGAATGCAATTTTTTATGTGGGCTGGCATGTCGTCGCTGCCCTCTAAAGTGTGCTGATAATATTCAGCATTCTCCGGTGCAAAATGATTGAAGTGACTTTCCAGATCGTGGCGCACATCTGGGTCAGCGTTTTCATTAATCGACAACGATGCGGAAGTATGTTTTATAAAAAGATGTAGTTGGCCGATTTTAATTTTGTTCAGATCGATTAATGAGTTTATGATTTCGTGGGTGATCAAATGAAAGCCGCGTTTTTTAGCTGGAAGCTGCAATTCTTTTTGTAACCACATAATGAAGCCCTATTTGGGTTATGCTAATTTTTTAAAATACATTAAGCAATTTATAATCAGTTTTTTCAACAGTGCGATGTAATTGGGTAGCGAGGCCTTAGCTTTGTGCTGATATTTAATGCTGAAGCCCCAATTTTGTTTCTATTTGAAATTTAATTAAGATGTGTGAATTTTTTTGAGTAACTCAAGGTCGATATATGAGTGGCCAAAATTATCACCGACCAGTGTTTTAAAACCCCTATCCGGTTCGCCCATTTGATCTAGCACGAGTGCAGCGTCAGTAAAATCATGGTTTTTAGTGTAGTCATTAATGGTGATAATAGTTTTAAGGTTTGCACCTAATGATGACTTAATGCCGTTTTCAGAGTCTTCAAATGCCAAACAGTTTTCGGGGTTTAAATTGAGTTGCTGCAGTGCCCAGACATAAATATCGGCGGCGGGTTTTTTTGCGGGTACAATATCTCCTGCGGCAATAACTTCAAACCACTCTGATGAGCCTTTTTCCAAAGCGTGTTCAAGCAGCGCGGTAACATTGGCGGGGGTGGTGGTCGTCGAAATCGCAATGCGCATATTATTTTCGCGGGCTTCGTTAATTAAGCGTCTTACACCGGGGCGCAACGGAATAGCGCCAGTGGATAGTAGCTCAGTGTAGTGTTCGGTTTTTGATGCGTGTAATTCTTTAATCATCAGAGGGGTTTTGTCGTCGGTGGGAAAATCGGTGTTAAAATTTTCCAGATAATAAGTCATGCGTTCTTTGCCACCAGTTACCGCTAACAATTCGCCATATAACTCGACTGACCAGTTCCAGTCTAAACCGGCTTGTTCAAAAGCCTGGTTAAATGCGACGCGATGTCCGTCGCGCTCGGTGTCGGCTAGGGTGCCGTCCACATCGAAAATTAGTGCTTGCAGTGGTGACATAAAAAATACCTGATAAAGTGAGTCGATTAAATTTGCGTGGATTGTAGAGTAAGTGAGCCGTAAATAATAGTCACGACGTCTAAGCGTATACGCAGGTTTTTTCGAAAATCATCAATAGAAGGTGATTTAAAGCAGTATATCTTTAGTGTCGCCCGGGTTTCTATGCGGGTCGGTTTTTTCAGTGTTGAGAGAGTCAGGTTTTCCAAGTTGTTTTATTATTCGGTTTAGTACGTTTTCAGAGCTGGCTCGATAAGCGGTCAGTTTCCCGCCAATGATAGTGACGAGTGCAGGCGATGTTTGATTGTGAATAATTAAACTTTCTCGCGGTTTATTAAATGCTGATTGTTGGCTAGCGGGTAGCACTCTTAAGCCGGCGAAAGAGTCGATAATGTCAGCGTGTTTGATGGGGGAATTGAAGTTTTTATTGTATGCGGCTAGTAAATAATTAATTTCGTTTTCGGTGGGTTGTATATCGTTTGCATCGCCCGTGTAAACTCGTTCAGTAGTGCCGATGAGTGTGCTTTTATCTTTCCACGGCATTACAAAAACGGCACGTTTATCACTGGCTTCAATATAATAAATTCCGCATTTAGTTGCGCGCTTAATAACGATGTGTGTGCCAGCAACTAGTTCGATGTCAGGAACAGGCAGGCGGGGTGAAATTTTTTCCTGGACTTGTGAAACCCAGGGGCCGCTGCAGTTTATAATGCAGCGACATTTGGTCGTGTGTTGTCGTTGGTTTTTTTCATAGCTTAATAAATGTGTGATTGACCGGGGAGTTGATTTAGATGTTGGAGGGGGAAAAGACTTTATAAAACACGCATCATAAATAATTTCGGCACCTAATTTTTGTGCAGATTTAATTACCGCCTGAGTGAGTTTTTTGTCATCGGTTTGGGCGTCGTAATATTTAAAAACCATTTTCAGATTTTTAAGTTTAAGGTCGTCGAGTTCTCGCCAGTGCTTTTTATTTACAACAGAAAACAATTTAAAGCTGAACAGTGAGTAAATAATTAATCCTAAGCGAATTAACCATGCGGGACGTAAACTATTTTTATAAACGGGAATATAAAAAGGCGTAAGCTTAACCAGGTGGGGCGCATTTTTGAGTAAGCGTTTGCGCTCAATTAAACATTCTCTTACCAATTTAAATTGTCCGCTTTCTAAGTAGCGCAGGCCACCGTGAATTAATTTGCTGGACTTGCAGGACGTGCCCATTCCGGCCTGCGGATATTTTTCAATCAACAATGTCTTGTAACCGAAGGCGGCGGCTGCCTGTGCAACGCCGGCACCCTGTATGCCTGCGCCGATTACAACAACATCGTAGTGTTTGTTTGGCATTGAATTAGTTTTGAATAATGTTTTCGAGTTTTAAATTAATGTTGATGTATCAATTATAGGATAAATTTAATGCCAGTATCGGATGTTCTAACATGCGGCTCACATCGCGGGTTTCGATGAGCCGAATATTATGGCTGGCATAGTGCAATGCCAGCTCCGGGTCGGTGATATCATAAACCATCCAGTGCCAGCTACCCGACCAGGGGTCTGCGTTTTTAGGGATTTTTCGATGATTAACAATTAAATAATCGGGTAATAATTGTTGTGCAATTTTATGATTGGTTTCGTTGTAATGGTGTAACACCCAGCCGGTTAAAAAATCGCTATTATTTTTAGTGTATTCAATGGCGCTTTTATCGAAGGAGATAATAATGCATTGCGAATGGATAATGTCGAGGGTTTTTAGCAGCTCAGGCATAATTTGATGGGTGCCATATTGTTGTAATGTTTCTTCTTTTATTTCAACAAAGGCCGTGGCGCGCGGATGCTTTTGAAGCAGTTGCACAACATCACTTAGTAGTGGAATGTGTTGATTAAAAAAAGCTAAAGAAAATCGCTCGGGCTCGTGGGCGCGAATATGTTTGAGCTCGTCATAAGTCATCTCAAATATATTGCCCTGGATGCCGGTAGTGCGTAAAAGTTCAGTGTCGTGAAATACGATGAGCTGACCATCGGCAGTGCATTGAACATCAAATTCAATATAGTTGGCGCCGCTGAGCAGTGCAGATTCTAACGACACTAGTGTGTTTTCGGGGTAGCGTTCCATTAAACCACGGTGTGCAACAAGATAGGGTATTGCCATGTGTTACTCAAATAAATAATGTATGTTGATAGGTATAAGTTTAGTCACTTGTGCAGCGCTTATTTAATTCTCCGACAAACTGTTGGTAGCGATTTTGAATTTCTAAATTTTTATTATAATTTTTTTGCGGTAAAAATTGTTCAGAAGTTTGTAACGCTTTCCAGTTCAAGTGATTGTTTTTACATGACTGGTTGCTTAACCACGCACAACCTCTGGCGGTGGTTTCGCGGGTGCTAAATCGCAAAACTTTTATTTGTGAACAATCGGCTAATTTTTGACACAGTTCACTAAGTTGAGATAAGCCGCCGCTAATAAACAAGTGGTTTGGGGGGGTGTTTAATTGCTGAATGTTTTTATAAATTAAAAACACAATGCTTTCAATAATGGCAACATAGTGTTGTGCCTGTAGATGTGGTGGGGTTGGCGATGAATTAGATGACATATTTAGATTGGCGTTCAAATATTGTGCAGGCCCCGCAGTATTGCACCACCAGGGTGATCCAAGTCCAGAGATGGTGTTAATAAAAATACCGGGCGAATTTATCTGCTTTAGCCAAAGTGGTAGCTGGTCAAAAATGTTATTTTCTAAATGATTGTGAACATCTATTTGTCGTTGCCAGCTTATCGCGGCTCCCGCGCCATTTACAGTGCCCTCATTTACAAATTGGCAGTTATCAGCCGTGCTGCTGGCTAATGTGTGTAACAGTTTTGACGGGTGATTGTTGCGGCTGCTGGGTGACAATATAAATGCACCGGTACCAATATTAATTAGCGCATGCTTTTTATGCAGCTCTGGAAAGGCATACAATGCGGCATTTTGGTCGCCAGTTAGCGCAGTGAGTGGGGCATCGTTTAGATATAGATGGCCGTAGTGGTGGCAGGTGGGGGTGCAAACGGGCAAAATTTGCGAGTTGATTTGAAAGTGATTTAATAAAACATCAGACCAGTTGAGCTGCTTAATATCAAAAAGCTGACAGCGTTGTGCATTGCTGTGGTCAATTAAATAAGGCTGCTCATTTAGTAAATGAAATAATAGATAGCTGGCTAAAGGTGAAATATGCAGTTGCTGGCTTGCTTCCGCTTGCTGAATGTTCGAATTGTTATTTAATAGCCAATGGATTTTACTGGCGGAATAATGGGCGGAAAGAGGCAGTCCGGAAATAGCTTTAATTTGATTTTCATGATCCCGCAGGCTTTCAACCTGTGATTGTGCCCGGGTATCACGCCAGCTAATAGCAGGTGAAAGAGCGGTGCCACAGGTTTTGTGCCAGGCGACGATGGTGGAGCGCTGGGTGCATAATCCACAATTTTTTATTTTATGTTGCAAATGAATAGGTAGGGCGTTTAGTAAGTTGCGAATCGAATGCACAATTTCATCTGCGTCTTGTTCGTAATGTGTTTGACCATCAGTCACAGAATAAGACTGCGTGGAAACATCCTTTGATTTTAGATAAATCAGCTCACCGGTTTCATCAAACAAAGCAATGCGACTGGCATGGGAGCCCTGGTCAATAACCAGAGTTAAATCGGGTTGCAGGTTTTTTTGCGAAGTCATATTAGTATATTTAGAGCAACTGGCTCGAAAAGTACAAGATAACTATTGAATAACGGGATTCGACCTCAATATAAGTTGGTGTTAATATTTAGTCAAATTAATAGGGTGTTCAATGAAGCTGGTGTCCACCTTGATTAATTCATTCACCCTCATTAATTCACTGGAGATAAAGCGTGGCAACTGTTGAGCTAAACGAAGAAACACTGGAAAAAACCATCGTCGGAAACGACATTGTTATTATAGATTTTTGGGCACCATGGTGTGGTCCGTGTAAATCGTTTGGGCCTATTTATGAAGAAGCCTCTGAAAAACATCCCGATATCGTTTTTGCAAAGGTGAATACGGAGGTGGAGCAGGCAATCGGTGCGCATTTTCAAATTCGCTCTATTCCAACTTTAATGATTTTCCGTGAGCAAATTGTGCTGTTTTCCGAAGCCGGTATGTTGCCCGCATCAGCGTTTGAGCAGGTGATTCAGCAGGTTAAAGAGCTAGATATGGACAAAGTAAAAGCAGATATTGAAGCTGAGCAGGCAAAGGCCGAGCAAAAATAACAGTAGGTAGGCGGCGATTGCGTCGTTAAAAACAGACGATAAAAAGGGCGCTAGATATTAGCGCCCTTTTTTGTGTTTAGCCCACTTGAATAATAAAAGCCTAATTAAGTTGTGTGGTCAAATTGGCGGGTTTCCATTCGGCAATCCATGTTTCAACTTTATTAAGTGATTGTAAAGATAGGCTATTTTGTAAGTTTAGGTATAGCTGTTGGCGTTTCGCGTGAATAGCCTGAGCTAGTTGCATATTGTTTTTAGATGCCAGGCTGAGCCACTTGTAAGCCAGTAAGTCGTTTTTTTCTACACCTTTTCCGCGTAAGTACATATTGCCCAACATGTGTTGAGCTGAGCTCCAGTTTTGTTCGGCGAGGGTCTTAAATAGACTGGCGGCTTTTTCGGCGGATTTTTCGGTGCCATTTCGACCGAGTAAATAATTTAAGGCCAGCTGATAAGTGCTGAGTGGGCTGGATTGATTGGTTGTGTACTCTGCTGCCGAGGTGTTGGTAGAGGGGGGAATTGAATTGTTTGTTTGGACCGTCGTTTCGGCTAGCGCGCTAGTCGATGCGAAGGACAATAACAGGCAAGCGGCCGCGATTGTATTTGGGCGCATAATTGAATCCATTAATAATTTATTTTAAGTAATTTGCATGCCTCCTTAATGCGTCATTGCTCAAAGTGGTCTTTGAGTCGAGCTTCCCTGTGCTTTATCATTTTGGGCCTGAACTCATAATAGTGCAGGTAGAAGTTAGTTAAAGCATAGATTATTCCAGTTTTAAAAAATAACTATTAAACAATAACTTATGAAAAAGCAAAGTGGCTGATGCTTAGTAAGTGTAAGTTTTTTTGTGAAAGCAACGTCTTATTTTTATGAAAACTCATTTAAAACAATGAGTTATAGTGTCTATTTGCTGTGACGGATTAATTTACATTTTAAGTGACATTAGTCACATAGGGGATTATTTCTAGTATAAACAATTAAGTGCGTCATATTGGTTCGTCGAATATTTTTACAGAGTCATTGTTTTTTGGAAAAGGCCCGCCAATTGACGGGCTTTTTATAGTAGCGCGATGTTCAGGCTATTTTATCTTTTTCAATAACTTAGCCACATCTTTTTCCCATTGTAGAGAAAATAATTTACGCTGCTTATCCTTATTTAACTCAATATTTATCAGGGCTTGATTGCGCTTTTCGGTTTGAGAAATTTGCGTGTTTAGCTCTTGCAGTTCGGCTTTGAGTTGCTTCAGCAGTGTTTGTGAATTAGCCGGTTTAGGGGTTTTTTTTGTAGCCGCAGGTTTTTTCCTGGCTATGGCTTTCTTGGCTACGGTTTTTTTGGCCGCTTTTTTCAGCTTTTGGGGTTTCTTAGCTTTTTTAGCCTGGCTCGCCACTGCCTTGTTGCTTGCGGGGGCTGCTTTCTTTGCCGGTGCGGGTTTAGGTGTTGGTTTGGTTGCCTGTTGTTTTTTCAGTGGTTTTGAAACGGCTGCTTGAGTGGGTTTTTGGGTCGGTTCCTGGGCCGGTTCCTGGGCCGGTTTTTGGCTAGGTTTTGGCGCAGGTTTTTGAATCGGAGGCTTTGCTGTGACTGCTGTTACAAGCGGAGTTTCTGGTTTTGTTTCTTCGGTTGCAGTTGTTTGCGCAACAGCTTGTACCGGAGGCTTTTTAGCAACAGGGTTTGCGGTTGTTTTCAGTGTGGTTGCCGGGCGTGCGCTTTTTAGTGCAATCATCAGCGCAGCAAAAATATCTTTAATTTCACCCTTGCCTTCAATCGTGGAGAGTTTACCCTGCTGGGCGTAATAGTCTACTACGGGCTGGGTTTGTGTTTCGTAAACCCGCAGGCGTCTGCCGATGGTTTCTTCGTTGTCGTCCGAACGGTGGTGTAGTTTACCGCCACAATTATCGCACTCTTCGTCCATCGATGGTGGGTTGGTAAAGGTGTTAAAACCCTCGCCACAATCTTCACAGGTTAAGCGGCCGGTGAGGCGCTGCATTAAAATATCAAAATCTATGTCGATTAAAATAGCTTTTTGAACAGGTAACGACATGCTGTTCAGCAGTGCGTCCAGCGCTTCGGCTTGCTCGGTATTGCGGGGAAAGCCATCAAGAATAAAGCCATTTTGGGCGTCGGTGCTGTTCAAACGTTCACGAATCATGCCTAACACTAGATCGTTTGGAACTAGTTGCCCAGCGTCCATAATGGTTTTAGCCTGTCGCCCCAGTGGGGTTTGTGCATCCACGGCGGCGCGTAATAAGTCGCCGGTTGAAATTTGTGGAATATTTAATTTCTCAACTAATAGTTTAGCTTGTGTGCCTTTACCAGAGCCGGGTGCGCCGAGTAGTACGAGTCTCATATCCTTTTTCTCCCCCCATTGTATGGGTTTTTTTTAAGGATTATTATTGCTTGTAGCACCGGATTGTAATGAATGCGCAGAATATGTCGAGTATTCTCTGGTGCCGCTTCTTGATATAATCTCCGATTAAGTGAAAAAACGCAAAAATGCGTCATCAATAAGGTAATAAAAGTATGATTCTTGATAATCTCCCACTTGGGGAAGATGTACCCCGTGATATTAATGTTGTCATTGAAATACCCGCCCATGGGGCACCGGTTAAGTATGAAGTTGAAAAAGACAGCGGCACATTAATGGTGGATCGTTTTATGGGTACAGCCATGTTCTACCCCTGTAACTATGGTTTTATGCCGCACACGCTTTCCGATGATGGGGATGCGGTTGATGTGTTAGTGGTAACGCCGGTTCCAATTATTTCAGGTTCGGTGATTCGTTGTCGTCCGATTGGCATGCTGAAAATGACCGATGAGGCAGGGGAAGATCATAAGGTACTAGCAGTACCCGTGGGTAAATTGACAAAACTTTATGATGATATTCAATCACCCCAGGACTTTCATGATGACACAATTAGTCAAATCACTCATTTTTTTGAGCAGTACAAAGCGTTGGAATCGGGCAAATGGGTGAAAGTGGAAAGCTGGGTGGGGGCTGATGAGGCGCATGGTGAAATCATGGAAAGCATCCAGCGTTATAATCAGTCATCAAAATAGATTGCGTCCTTTCAATGGAAAAATTCAAAAAATGAACCAGCCTAGCTGCGTTGCAAGCTGAATGTCGCGCCGAGCTGTAATTAAAAACCACACATTAGAGGCGTTGCTGTTTAAGCGGCGGGCTCTGGTGGCGGCAATATTTAGCGTGTTGATACTATTGGTATTACTGGCTCGTTTGGTCTATTTGCAGTTTTTTGAGTTTAACTATTTCGCTTCTTTATCAGAAAATAACCGGGTGCGCTTAACGCCGCTGGTGCCTAATCGAGGCTTGATTTATGACCGTAATGGTGTGGTGCTGGCGGAGAACCGTCCGTCATATCAACTGGAATTAATTCCCGAACAAACTCAGGATATTCCCGCTACTTTATTGGAGTTAGGTGAAATTGTAGCTCTGGATGAAGATATTTTAAAACGCTTTAATCGCCTGCTAAAGCGTAGCCGAAAGTTTGAAGGCGTGCCGCTGCGCACTAAGCTATCCGAAGAAGAAGTGGCGCGCTTTGCGGTTAATCGTCACCGTTTTCCGGGGGTTGAAATCAAGGCGCGGCTGGGGCGATTTTACCCTATGGGCAAAAGTATGGCGCACGTGGTGGGCTATGTGGGACGCATTGATGAAAAAGCCTTAAAGCGGGTTGATACCAGCAATTACAAAGGCTCCACCCATATTGGTAAAACCGGGCTAGAGCGTTTTTATGAAGACCAGTTGCACGGTTTGGTCGGCTATAAAAATATTGAAGTGAATGTGCAAGGGCGTGAGCTGCGGGTGCTCAATAAAATTCCGCCGGTGCCGGGCAACAATTTATGGCTGACGCTAGACGCACGCTTACAACAGGTTGCCGAGAAAGCCCTAACTGGCCATAACGGTTCGGTGGTGGTGATGAATCCGCGCACGGGTGCTATTTTGGCAATGGTCAGTTTGCCATCATTTGACCCTAATTTATTTGTGCACGGTATTAGTCACAAAAACTATCGTCGGTTAGCCGATTCTCCAGATCGTCCTTTGTTTAATCGCTCGATTATGGGGCAGTATCCGCCGGGCTCTACGGTAAAACCGTTTATTGGGTTGGGGGGGTTAGAAACTCGTTCGATTGGGCACAAAGAACAAATCAATTGCACTGGACATTATTTGCTACCCAATGAAGAGCGCAAGTATCGCGATTGGAAAAAAACCGGTCATGGCTTGGTCGATTTAAATAAGTCGATTGAACAGTCCTGTGATGTCTATTATTACGAGCTGGCGTATCGCATGGGCATTAATCGTATTTACAGTTTTATGCACCAGTTTGGCTTTGGCGAAAAAACCGGAGTGGATTTGCTGGGTGAGCGTGCTGGCTTAATGCCCTCCCGGGAATGGAAAAAACGTGTTAAGCATAAAATCTGGTTTCCGGGTGAAACATTGATTACCGGCATTGGGCAGGGTTATATGCTGGCCACGCCATTGCAGCTGGCGAGTGCAACCTCTATATTGGCAATGCGGGGCGAGATTATGCAGCCGCATTTGTTGTCTCAAATAGAAGAGCCGGAGATGCTGGATAAAATCACTATTCAATGGTCTGCCAGTGAAAAAATTAAGCTTAAGCGAGACGTTAATTGGCGATACTCAATAGAGGGCATGGTGAGTGTTTTGCATAGCATAAGGGGTACGGCCAGAAATTCAGGCTATGGTTTGCCGTTTAAAATGGCGGGTAAAACCGGCACCGCACAGGTGTTTGGTATTGCCCAGGATGCGGAATACGATGAAGAAACCATTGCTAAAAAATTACGCGACCACGCTTTGTTTGTGGCATTTGCACCCTATAAAGATCCCGAAATAGCGGTGGCGGTTGTTGCTGAAAATGGTAGTCACGGCAGCAGTGTAGCCGCGCCAATTTCACGTAAAGTGATAGATGAGTGGTTGCGGATTAAACGAGCAGGCCAAGCCAAGTGAATATAAACCAGTGAGTCTAAATCAGTGAACGGTATTCAAGATAAATATTACCGCCCGAGTTTCAGCTTGCGCTTAATGCGTGCGCTGCACCTCGATCATTTATTAGTTTTGGGTATCGGGGTTTTATTGGTACTGGGACTGGGTGTTTTATACAGCGCGGGGGACGAGTCGATGGCATTAATCAATCGACAGTTAACCCGCGTCGGGTTGGCATTTGTGGTGTTGTTGATTGTGGCACAAATTCCATCTTCCTCTATGCGATTCTGGTCGCCGTGGATGTACGTGACAGGGATGATATTGCTGGTGATGGTGCTGGTGATGGGGGATATGGGTAAAGGCGCACAGCGTTGGCTGGATTTAGGTTTTATCCGCTTTCAGCCATCTGAAATGATGAAGCTGGTGACCCCTATGATGGTTGCCTGGTACTTCGCTGAAAAACCATTGCCGCCGTCATGGCGAACCTTGTTAACCGCAACAGCACTCATTTTAGTGCCAACATTTTTAATTGCAAAGCAGCCGGATCTAGGTACCGCATTATTAATTTTTGCCGCTGGCTTTTTTGTTGTTTTTTTAGGCGGGCTAAGTTGGCGAATTATGATCGCAATGGTCGTGTTAGCCGCAGCCTTGCTGCCGGTTTTATGGCATTTTATGCACGACTATCAGCGCGGCCGGGTGATGACCCTGTTAGACCCACAACGTGATCCGCTCGGTGCGGGCTATCATATTATTCAGTCGCAAATAGCGATTGGCTCCGGCGGTGTTTATGGGCGCGGCTGGCTAAATGGCAGTCAGTCACATTTAAACTTTTTACCCGAACAGTCTACGGATTTTATTTTTGCGGTATTTGCCGAAGAGTTCGGTTTGTTGGGTGGCTTGCTTTTACTGGTGTTGTATGGCTTTATTATTATTCGCGGTTTAATTATTTCGGTGCAGGGGCAAGATACTTACGCGCGCTTACTGGGAGGCAGTTTAAGCCTGACATTTTTTGTTTATTTATTTGTAAATGTCGGTATGGTTTCAGGTATTTTACCGGTGGTTGGGGTACCATTGCCTCTCATCAGTTATGGTGGTACATCGATGGTGACATTAATGGCGGGCTTTGGCATGTTAATGTCGATAAACTCTCATCGAAAAATATGGTCCAAATAACAGCCGAATAAGTGTTTAAATTTTAAATGTGAAATAAACTTAAATAAAAGAAAATTACGAATATATGAAAACTCAGCTAATTTATAAAAAACTCAGCGCGGTTATATTACTTATCGGCTTGCTTCCTTTTAGCGTTATTGCCGATACCGTATATAGCGAGCGTAAAGATGTGCAGGACTTTATTGCAAAAATGCAAAAAGAGCATGGCTATGATGCCGATATTATCAGTTATTGGATGGAAGGCGTTAAACAACAAAAAACCGCACTCGAAGCCATTTCACGCCCCGCGGAAGGGGTGTTGAACTGGGCTAAATACCGTAAAATTTTTATGACGAATAAGCGCATCAATAAAGGCGTGAAGTTTTGGCAAGACAATGCAACGTTATTGGCCCGAGCAGAAAAAGAATATGGTGTATCCGCAGAAATTATTGTCGCTATTATTGGCGTTGAAACTTTTTACGGTAAACGTGCGGGTAATTATCCCGTGCTCGATGCGCTTACCTCGCTGGGTTTTGATTACCCGATTGAAAACACCACAGCAAAAAGGCGAGACGCAAGAGAAATTTTTTTTAGAAAAGAGCTTAAAGAGTTTTTGTTAATGGTTCGAGAGGAAAAGGTTGACCCTCGAACGCTAAAAGGTTCTTATGCCGGAGCGATGGGAATGCCGCAATTTATTCCGAGTAGTTTCCGTGCATATGCAATAGATTTTAATGGCGATGGGCACCGTGATTTCTGGAATGGTTCCGCGGATTCAATTGGCAGTGTCGCCAATTATTTTAAAAAACATGGCTGGAAAAAAAATCAACCCGTGGCGAGCCGAGCATCAGTGAATAGTGAGTCTAAAAAATTAGGCAGTAAGAAAATGAAACCCCATACCAGTGTGGGGGAATATAAAAAATCCGGTGTGAGCCCCATCGCTGATTTTAATGCGGCAGACAAAGCCACGTTATTAATGTTGGACGGGCAAAAAGGTGAAGAGTACTGGATGACGCTAAATAATTTTTATGTGATTACGCGTTATAATCATAGTCCGCTATATGCGATGGCGGTTTATCAATTAAGTCAGGCGGTATCATCAAAATATAAAATGCAACAGAGTTATAATAATGTAATACCGAGTGCGGCATTATATGCAAATCAGTAAGTTGTTTTATCGTTTTAGTTTATTGGTTTTAAGTTTATCTTTAGTCAATTGTGCAAGCACGGGTGATGGTGCACCGACAGATTATACTCGCAATGATACCCCCGATGCAATTCCTGCAAATGAGCCATTAAGTCGATATGGCAATATGCCTAATTACACTGTGCGCGGAAAAACCTATCATGTGTTAAAAAGCTCGGATGGGTTTAAGCAGGAGGGTATTGCTTCCTGGTACGGCACAAAGTTTCATGGCAGAAAAACCTCCAGTGGCGAGCCATATAATATGTACGCAATGACCGCCGCCCATAAAACCTTGCCGTTGCCGACGTATGTTGAAGTAACCCATAAAGGCAATGGCCGAAAAATTATTCTAAAAGTAAACGATCGTGGACCCTTTCATGAAGGCCGTATTATTGACTTGTCTTATGCCGCAGCGCGTAAGTTAGGTATTACTGCTACTGGTACAGGGCCAGTTAGTTTGAGAGTGATTAATACCTCTGCGCTGGACTTAAAAACCAATGAAGTAGTGCTGCCGCAAGCAACTAATAATAACGGCAAAATCTTAGTGCAAGTCGCGGCCATGGGCAGTGAAAATGCGGCAGAAAAAATGGCAACAAAACTGCGTGATAAAAATATTCCCAGCGTGCGTATCAATGTTATCGAAAACGATGGGTTGAAACTGTATCGGGTGCGTATTGGGCCCATTCCCAATGTGGATCTTGCGTATCAGGTTATCAATGAGCTGAATGATATGGGCTTAAATAGCGCCCGTGTTATTGTCGATTAATTATTTAAAACTACAGGCTAAAAAATATTAAGATGAAAAAAACAATTTTAAAATCATGTTCAATGATGTTGGTGTTGTTCACAGGTTTTTGGATGATGTTAGCTCAAGCTGCACCGGTTCCTTCACCACCAAAGTTGGCCGCAAAAAGTTTTTTATTAATTGATTTTAACAGTGGCCGTATTTTAGCTGAGAAAAAAATCAATAAAAAAATAGAACCCGCCAGCATTACAAAATTAATGACTGCCTACGTGGTGTATAAAGAGCTGGATGCGGGTCGCCTAAGTTTAGATGAAGAAGTTGTTATCAGTAAAAAGGCCTGGAAGATGAAAGGCTCAAAAATGTTTATTGAGGTGGGTAAAAAAATCACCGTTGACACTTTGTTAAAAGGCGTGATTATTCAGTCGGGTAATGATGCAACCGTAGCATTAGCCGAACATATTGCAGGCAGTGAATCAACCTTTGCTGATTATATGAATCAGCATGCGCAAGAGCTGGGCATGTCGAGCACTAATTTTGTTAACTCAACCGGCTGGCCTAATAAAAATCATGTGACCACTGCATCGGATTTAGCTAAGCTGGCCAGCGCAATTATTAGAGAGTTTCCAGAATACTACACGCGTTATAAAGAAAAAGAATTTACCTATAATGGTATCAGGCAATATAACCGTAATAAATTATTATGGCGCGATAAAAGTGTTGATGGTTTTAAAACCGGCCATACGGAGTCTGCGGGTTATTGTTTAGTGGCATCGGCCAAGCGCGAAGATATGCGTTTAATTTCGATTGTGCTCGGCACTAAAAGTGAAAAGGTCAGAGAGAATGTTAGCCAATCATTGTTAAGTTATGGTTTTCGTTTTTATGAAAGTAATAAATTATATGCAGCTGGAGAGACGCTTAAAAGTACGCGCATCTGGATGGGTGCAAGTGATAAAGTTAATGTTGGTTTAAGCGAAGATTTATATGTAACCATTCCACGTGGGCAATATAAAAAACTCGACTCAATTATTGAAGTGAATGAAGCCATAGAAGCGCCAATAAAAAAAGGCCAGCAATTAGGCGTGCTGGTCATTAAGCTGGAAGGTAAAGAAATTATTTCACAGCCACTCATTGCGTTACAATCGGTTGATGAAGGGAGTTTGTGGCAGCGTGGCAAGGATTATATTATTAAATTGTTTCCGTAATAACTAAAAGAAAACGCAAATAGAAAAACATAAAAATTTAGAATTTATGAATAACAGTTATAACTATGACGATTGTTCTTATTTGTGTTTTGGGGTTGTGAAGTAATGTCTCAAGTATATTTAAACGGTGAATACCTGCCATTAGGCCAAGCAAAAATTTCGGTTTTAGATCGTGGTTTTTTATTTGCCGATGGCGTGTATGAAGTGATCCCCGCTTACGGCGGCCGCATGTTGCGGGTGCAGGAGCATTTACAGCGCTTGCAAAATAGTTTGGATGCGATTCGTTTAGAAAACCCGTTAAGTAATCAGCAATGGTTGGAGGTTTTTGAAAAATTATTAATAGATAACTCCAAGCGGACTGCGGGTGAAGATAAGTCTATTTATTTGCAGGTTACTCGTGGTGTGGCAGCGGTGCGTAATCACGGTTTTCCCGATGAGGTCAATCAAACCGTGTTCATAATGGTGAATGAATTGTCGGCGGTTGATAAAGAAAAATTACGCACGGGGGTGTCGGCGATTACGCTGGATGATATTCGCTGGAAAGCTTGTAATGTTAAATCTATTTCTTTATTGGGCAATATTTTATTGCGCCAGCAAGCGCATGATAATAATGCAGCTGAAGCTATTTTAATTAATGATGGTTTGGTGACTGAGGGGGCAGCCAGCAATGTGTTTGCGGTGATAGATAATGTGTTAGTTACCGCACCAGCCGGAGCTAAATTATTGCCGGGTATTACCCGCGATTTAATTGTTGAGCTGGCCGCAAAAAATAATATCCTCTGCGAAGAGCGCGACTTTAGCGAAGCTGAATTATTGTCTGCATCAGAAATCTGGTTCAGCAGCTCCACCAAAGAAATACTACCGGTGGTCGAACTCAATGGAAAGCCCGTTGCAAATGGCAAATCTGGCCCAATATGGGAACAGATGATAGATATTTATCAGACCTGTAAAGTTAAACTCAGGTCGGGTGAATCGAGTTAGCAGATTTAGTCATAATCGGTGAATTAAAGTGAGCAAAAAAAAGATCGACCCCAAAGATGTGTATTATGATGAAGAGCAGGAAACCTGTTTTCAGTTTCCCTGCGAGTTTCCGATTAAAGCGATGGGTCGCACAGGAGATGAGCTTGAAGTTGCCGTGTTAGAAATTATTAATCGTCATGTTGAAGATTTAGTCGAAGATGCAGTTAAATTTAATCAGAGCAGTAATGGTAAATTTACCAGCATTACCATTACCTTTACTGCACACAGTAAAGATCATCTGGATAAGTTATATACCGAACTGAGTGCCTGTAATCACGTTTTGTATTGTTTGTAGTTTCTACTATTTATAAAGTAATTAAATGTCTGCTAATTATTCAAATCTGAAAATCTTATTTGATTTTTCTTTTTAAGTGCTATGTCAGCGTCTTTAGATCAATATGCAATCATTCGCTATCTCGGCATTAAAGATTACGCTGAAATATTATCTGAAATGCAACAGTTCAATGCCGGGCGCGATGAAAGCACTGCTGATGAAATTTGGTTGTTAGAACACCCTCCGGTGTTTACCTTGGGTACAAACAGCAAGCCTGAGCATTTATTAAATCCTGAGAAAATTCCAATTGTGCAATCCGACCGTGGTGGACAGGTAACTTATCATGCGCCAGGCCAGCTAATCGCATATGTATTAGTAGATGTGAAGCGCAAAGGTATGGGGGTGCGCCAGTTAGTGAGTGCGTTGGAAAAAACGGTGATTAAATTTTTAGGAAAAATCGGTATTGAAGCCGTCGCCGACCCAAAAGCGCCCGGGGTTTATGTGCAAGGCGAAAAAATAGCTGCACTGGGCTTAAGGGTAAAGCAAGGTGGTTGCTACCACGGGCTTAGCTTGAATGTGAATATGGATCTTGCGGACTTTGATAGAATAAATCCTTGCGGTTATGCTGGCATGCAGGTGACCAGCTTAAAAAAATTGGGTGTTAATATGGGGATGCAGCAAGCGATGTGGAAGTTGATGAGTGAATTATGTTTGCAATTAAATATTGTAAACATAAGCGAAAAGAAAATTGGCGAATAAGGTCGGCTAAAATAAGCCCCGGAAAAATAAATCATGAGTAAAAATAAAATTGTCGCAGGTGTAAAACAAACCGGCGCAGAAAAAGTTTCACGCATCCCGATTAAAATTGAAAAAACCGAAAAGATGCCACGTAAGCCTGATTGGATTCGTGCGAAAGCGCCAACCCATTCTAATGTCAGCCGCCTGAAAAAAATATTACGTGAACAAAAATTGTTTACCGTTTGTGAAGAAGCTTCTTGCCCAAACTTAGGTGAATGTTTTGGACACGGTACTGCAACTTTTATGATAATGGGTGAAATTTGCACGCGGCGTTGTCCATTTTGTGATGTTGGCCACGGCCGGCCTTTGCCATTGGATGTTGACGAACCACAAAAAATGGCAGATACCATTCAGGCGATGCAATTAAAATATGCTGTTATTACTTCAGTGGACCGTGATGATTTACGTGATGGTGGTGCAGCGCATTTTGTTGAGTGTATTGAAAAAACCCGCGCCCAAACACCGAATATAAAAATTGAAACACTGGTGCCGGATTTTCGCGGGCGTGTAGATATGGCCATGGAAATTTTGAAAACATCACCGCCGGATGTGTTTAATCATAATCTTGAAACCGTGCCGCGTTTATATAAAGAGTGTCGCCCTGGTGCCGACTATAAAGGCTCATTAAAATTATTAAAATCATTCGGTGAAGCCTGTGAAAATGTGCCGACTAAATCTGGAATCATGCTGGGTTTAGGTGAAGACAAGGAGGAAGTTATCGAGGTGTTAAAAGATTTGCGCGCACATGGTGTGAGTATGTTAACGCTTGGGCAATACTTGCAGCCCACATTGCACCACTTGGCGGTGAAACGTTTTGTAACGCCGGATGAATTTGCGGAGTACAAAGTGTTGGCAGAAAAAATGGGTTTTGAACAGGTCGCTAGCGCTCCGATGGTACGCTCATCGTATCATGCGGACTTACAGGCTGCGGGTGAGTTTGAATAATGATTTATAGCGGTGTTTTCAAGAGGCGCATTTGTTATCTGCGATAAACGTACCCGCAAATGACGATGTTTTTTTGTGCCATTTTGTTGGTGAAAAGCCCCCTTATAATGAGTAGATAAAGCTTTTCTGTCCGGATGATTTTATTTTTTCAGAGTGCCCTGTTGACCTAACCGGGCGTTGCATATTTAAAGCCCCCCCTGATTTTGGCCAGCCCAGGCAATATTTTATTAATGGGGGTTCGTGTCTGTCGGCGTTAGTATAGGTGTCTAATAATTTCCAGCCCTGTTTAATATGACTGTTAACGTCTTGTGGGTGTGACAGCTCTTTTACTTCTATGATATCTGATAATGCCCCTGATAATGTTTGAGACTTTGTTTGGTGAGTCGTATTCATTTTTAGATCCATCGTTTTATGATTGTGTAAATATCTTAATCATTAAACGCATAAAAATATGAGATGCAGTTCGTATAAAAAACACTGAGTAGTGAATGCTTGTTATATTAGTTATTAAAAGATGTGGAAAAGCCGCATCTGCAGGAGATGGCTTTAGCTGGCTCCTATAGAGAGGAAGATCAGGCCAGGGGACGGTTAAAACTCAAACTTAATTCCCACATGAACGCTATCGTCCAAAATGTATTTGCCGCCGCCTTCAAAATCATATTGGATTTTTCGATAGCCTAAATATGCTTGTGCGCTAGGTGTCACTTCTATTTCCACCGCAGCTTCGTACTCGCCGTAGGCGTCGGCGCCACTAAATGATGTAATGCTTGGCGCAAACGCTGCGCCAATTCGAAATGCAATCGGGGTTGAAGAAGGAATGATATAACGCATTTGACCGGCCAGTGCTAATGCGCCAACTTCTTCATTTGCGATATCGAGATCAACAAACATGAGTTTGCCGCCAACGCCAAATTGAAAGGCTTTATTGTTGCCCGCGGGGTTGCCGCTGATCATTAGCTTTGCATTTAATTGATAGTCATCGTTTTCGGTAAATAATATGCCAAAGCCAATATCTGCACCACCGTAGCCAAAAGTTGAAGACTCAGTTAAATAGGTTAGTTCGGCCACTTCGTTGCCCAGTTTTATATCAAAGCCGCGCGCAAAACTGGTTGCTGAAAGCGAGAGTAAAGCAATGAAAAAGGCTACTTTTTTTAACATAATATTTCCTGATGTATTCGATTGGAGATGCGTGTTGTAAATAAATTTTATCTCTTGAACAAAGTGCTTAAATATGAAGGTCTTTGTGAAACACAACCCGTATCATACACAAATTAATGTCGAAAAAATACCAGCGCCCGGCATGTTGCTGCGAAATTTAGATGTTTAACACACTTTTTCAGTTTGGTTTTTTATAGTGGTTGTGGATGCCAGCACAAGCTGCATGAGTTTTTAAGTACCACAAAAAGTCTTCCAGACAATCTCTTTTGACGTTGGGGGCAGGGTATATTTTTTTTTGTTTTTCTGTTGTGTAAAAGGCTGTTGCAGAACGTCATGTAAAGCATAAAAAACAGAAAAATCATTATGGTCTTCTGCGGCGCGAATGGCGGCTTCGATTTGATGATTGCGGGGAATATACAAAGGGTTAACCGCTAGCATATTGAGTTGGCGTGTATTATCCGGCAGTGATTCCAGGCTTAAACGTTGACGCCAGTTCTTTAGCCAGTTATTGAGTTTTGTGTTGTTAAATAGAGATTGTAATGTTGTATCTTGTTGCGTTGCAAGGGAGCTTAATTTCGATAGCGTGTAAAAACTTAAAGTGAAATCCGCTTTGCTTTGTTCCATTATTTCAAAAAAATCATTTATTAGTTTTTTGTCTTCTGCATTGGAGATATTGTCTAACGGCGTTAAACCTAACTTGCCACGCATGCCTTGCAGCCAGTTATTTTCATATTGTTCGATAAATGATTTTAAAATATTTTGCGCAATTTCGATCGCTTGTTCGGTATCCTCTGCCAATAAGGGAATTAAAGATTCAGCCAAGCGCGTTAAATTCCATAGCCCAATCGGTGGTTGTTGGTCATAGGCATAGCGGCCATTCTTGTCGATTGAGCTATAAACGCGATCATGTGAATAATCATCTATAAACGCACAGGGGCCGTAATCAATAGTTTCACCGGTGACAGATATATTATCGGTATTCATTACGCCGTGAATAAAACCGAACTGCATCCATTTGGAAATTAAAGTGGCCTGACCTGCAACGACTAATTCTAAAAGTTTTACATAGGGATTAGTTGCATCACGACAACTGGGATAACTTGTGTCGATCACATAGTCGGCAAGTTTGGTGATTGAAGGGATATCTTTTCGAGCAGAGAAATATTGAAATGATCCCACGCGAATAAAACTTTTAGCGACACGGGTAATGACCCCTCCGGGCAATAACTGTTCTCGAGCGACTTGCTCGCCGGTGGTTACACAAGCAAGTGCACGGGTCGTGGGTACGCCTAATTTATGCATCGCTTCGCTAAGTAAGTATTCACGTAATACGGGGCCAAGTGCCGCACGACCATCGCCGTTGCGAGAAAAAAAGGTTTGTCCTGAGCCTTTTAATTGCACACTTAAATTTTCGCCATTTAATGATTTAATTTCACCCAATAATAATGCGCGACCATCGCCCAGCTGCGGGTTAAAGCTACCAAACTGATGTCCCGCATAGGCCATTGCCAATGGTTCCGCTCCGCTGGGTATTTGTTTACCTGAAAATAGCGTGGCGATTTCAGTCGAATTTTTTGCATCGAAGTTAATGCCCAGTTGATTCGCGAGCTCATCGTTAAATTTAATTAATGATGGATCGTCGACCACTGCGGCTTGCGCGTTGGCATAAAATTCCGGGCCGAGTTTTATGTATCGGTTTTTAAAAGGTATGTGCATAGCTGATCTCTAGTGCATTTTGAACATGTTTAAGTTTAACTGTTTAGTGGGTTGTATAGTCTGGTTATTTTTATGGGAAATATACATGAAACTGGGTTTGTGTTTTTGCAGAAATGATAAGTATGTGTAAAAAACAACGGCCAAAAAAAACACAGTAATCAAAGATTACTGTGTTTTTTAAATCAATTTACGGAGCTAATTAATTTATCGGGTTAATTAATTTCAACTCAGAAAATTAAAACCCAAACTTAAACTACACCGTCTGGTAATAAATATTTTGAGGGTGATTCGCCTGTGCAAAGAAGAACCAACGCTCAGCAACTAAGCCAATAAACTGAATGATAAATGCCACAACTAATACCTCTGTGTTGCCATTGCTAGTTGCAGCCGTTAACAGAATTAATGGAATCGGGAAAACTAAAATCATAAAAACAATTTTTATAGATTTTAAAAACATTACCTTTTTACCGTGAAAGTATTCACGGGTGTTAAACGAGCCACCCATTGCGCCCTGAGCTTTTTGTTGAATCTTGTTATGGCGAATACCAATAGCAGTCTGAATAGACGACTTATGTTTGATGCGTGCATTTCGATATAAAGAAGCAGAGCGGGTAATGAAAACCAAAATGGTTAATGCAATGGCCCAGGCACCTAAAAATGACGTTTGTTCCTGTAATTTAAAATAGCTGGCTAATGCGGTTGCTAAAGTAAAACCAGAAGCTGTTCCAAATAAGAAATAATTGATAACAGTTAATGGGCTTGACCATTCCTGCAAAAACTTAATACAAGCATAGATCATGGCAGTGCAAATAAATAATGCGAAGGTTGCAATCACGGCGAAGATACCAACAAACAGGCTGCTGCTTAGCTCAATAGAACCATGCGTATAAGCGACGCTGTCATAACCAAAAAGATGAATCACACCGTAAGCAAATATGGCTGCCATTGCCGTTGGCAGTGCAATAACTTCACGTGATAACCATGAGGTTTTCCAGCGAGCGGCTGAGCGCCATGCGCGTTCCGGGTGCCCTAAATGAAAGACGGAAGAAATTAATCCACCCACCAAAAGTGCTAAAGAAATAACTGCACCGATGCCGTAGAAATTTGTATCGCCTACGCCAGGTAGAAGATCAACTTCTGAATAAAGCTGTGTTGAAAACAAGGCAAGGAATAAACCCTGGCCTGCACCGATTAATGTTGTTAAAAATATGACAGAAAATGCGGGATGCATCGTTCTCTCCTTAATAAAATTAAAATATAACTCTTATTTACAAAAATTCGAGCAACTGAAAAAGTTCGACTTGTTGTCATTCTTTAGTTAACGAATCGGGAATCAGATGACATTAAGTCACGAGATTCCCGATAGTCGCATTCGGGAATGACGAATAAAATTTAAATAAACGAGTTCTCGTCCAGTACTGCGCCATCAACCGGTTTGTGATGTTCTTTCTGCTCTTTATTGAGCGGATTATCAACACGTACCAATTCATCTTCATGGATGGTGATTTTGTTTTTACGACGCGGTAAGTAATGATTAGATGGCTGGGTGCCCCACTCAGGCATTAGCTGGTAACCACCGGCATCACGAATCAATTCAGATACTTCTGAATCCGCATCATGTACATCACCAAACAAACGAGCGTTAGTTGGGCAAGCTAAAACACAGGCCGGCTTACGTTCTGTTTCTGGAAGGCTCTCGTCATAAATACGATCCACGCATAAAGTACATTTTTTCATCACTTTCTGGTGTTCATCAATTTCACGGGCACCGTAAGGGCAGGCCCATGAGCAATATTTACAACCGATACACTTGTCGTAATCGACCAGAACAATGCCGTCTTGTTCGCGCTTATAACTTGCGCCAGTTGGGCAAACCGGTACACAAGGTGGTTCTTCACAATGTAAGCAGGACTTTGGGAAGTGAACGGTTTCCGTGTTTGGAAATTCGCCAACTTCATACGTCTGGACACGGTTAAAAAATGTGCCGGTGGGATCTTTCTGGTACGGGTTGTCATCTGACATAAAGCCCGCGGGGCCAGAGGTGTTCCATTCTTTACATGAAGTGACGCAGGCGCTACAGCCTACGCATACATTCAGGTCAATAATAAGTGCTAACTGAGTCATTATTTAGCCCCCTTCTTGTCAAACTTACCGGCGAAGAAACCCTGCCATTTACGGCGGATGCCCATACCCGGTAAAACTTTCATTGATTTAAACTGTGGCAAACTGTGCTCAGCATCATCTTCTGCTTTGTAAATGCGAACCCGCACGTCATACCACGCAGCCTGGCCCGTTACCGGGTCAGAGTTAGAGATGTGATCGCCACATTCATTTTTCGGTAGCTCTTCCGCAATTAAGTGGTTAAGCAGAAAACCCTGTTGTGATTCGTTTGCGTCATCACTTAAGTTCCACGCGCCTTTGGCTTTGCCCACTGCGTTCCAGGTCCAAATCGTGCCCGGCTCTAGCGCTTCTGAGAAACGTGCCAAGCAACGCACTTTGCCGTGCATCGATTCAACATAAATCCAGTCGCCGTCAGCGAAGCCGTGCTTTTCACCCAGTGATGGATGCACATGCATATAGTTGTGCGCGTGAATTTGACGTAACCAGGCATTTTGCGAATCCCATGAATGGTACATCGCCATTGGGCGTTGAGTCAGGGCATTTAACGGGTACTTTTGCTTATCCGTCAACTGGCCTTCTAAGGTTTCTGAGTAAAATGGCAGCGGGTTGAAGTGCTCTTCAATACGCGCACGTAAATGATCAGGTGGCTGGCGACCGGGGCGCTTGCCCTGTGCAGCCAGTTTGAACTTCTGCAAAATCTCAGAATAAATATGAATATTAATCGGTTCATCGTAACGGGTTAAACGGTGATCCTGTGCCCAGGTTAAGTAACCCTGGTTCCAGTTACGCATGTACTGGTACGAAACCGGTAAATGATACTGGTATACGCAATTGTTCTTTTCGTACATTTCCCACTGATTCGGGTTGGGCTCACCTTTCATAAACTTCTCGCCACCTTTGCCACGCCAGCCGGCGAGGAAGCCGATACCAGAACCCGGTTCGGTTTCAAAGTTGGTGATAAATTCAGGATAGTCACGGTATTTGCGCGAGCCATCTTTATTGACGAATACGGGCAGCTTTAAGCGTGAACCTAATTCAACTAATACTTCCTGAAACGGTTTGCAATCATCTTTGGGTGGAACCACCGGAATACGCACGGAATCTACCGGGCCTTCAAATTCTGAGATCGGGCGATCGAGCATCGAGATTACATCGTGACGTTCTAGGTAAGTGGTATCTGGCAACACTAAATCGGCAAAGGCAACGGTTTCAGAATGGAATGCATCTGAAACAATTAAGAATGGAATCTTGTATTCGCCATCTTCATCTTTGTCGTTCAACATATTGCGAACTTCATCGGTATTCATTGACGAGTTCCACGCCATGTTGGCCATAAAGATCATCATCGTATCAATTTTGTACGGGTCTCCGCGCCATGCATTAGTGATCGCATTTTGCATCATGCCGTGAGCTGATAATGGGAATTCCCATGAGAAGCCTTTATCTAGGCGCACGGGCGTACCATCGTCATTTAAGAATAAATCTTCAGGTGACGCAGGGAAACCTAATGGCATACCACCCAATGGTGTATTGGGCTTAACGCCTTCAGGGCCAGTTGGGGTTTTTGCACAAGGGGGGATTGGACGTGGGAAGGGCGCCTTATGGCGGAAACCACCCGGACGATCAATCGTACCTAAAATAGACATTAAGATAGACAGGCCACGAATGGTCTGGAAGCCATTTGAGTGAGCCGCTAAACCGCGCATCGCCTGGAATGAAACAGGATTACCGGTAACAGATGAGTGCTCACGCCCCCAAGTATCGGTCCATGCAATCGGTAATTCAATCTTTTCATCACGCGCTACTATGCCCATTTCATGCGCTAAGCGGGTAATAGTTTCAGCAGGAATACCGGTAATGTTAGCGGCCCATTCCGCTGTGTATTCTTCTACTGACTCTTTTAATAGCTGGAAAGAAGGCTTAACCGGTGTGCCATCTTCCATGGTGAATTCACCTAGTAGGAAGGGGTCAGCGCCTTTAGTGTGCGTGCGTACCGCTTTGTTAGTGTGACGATCCCACCACATCTGGTTTTGGTGATCGAAACAGCCTTCTTCCGGATCGTCCACATCCATGCGGTAGAACATGCCGTGTTGTTCAGATGACTCATCACAGTTAACCAGTTGGCCACCGTTTGAGTAGTCTTGTACGAATTCACGATCATATAAACCCGTTTCAATTAATTCGCGCACGATGGCCAAAAGTAGCGCATTGTCGGTGCCAGGTTTAATTGGCACCCACTCATCTGCAATTGCAGAATAGCCGGTACGCACCGGGTTAATCGAAATAAAACGACCGCCGTCACGTTTGAATTTTGACAAGGCGATTTTCATCGGGTTAGAGTGATGATCTTCCGCGGTGCCGATCATAATGAACAGCTTAGAGCGCTCTAAATCAGGACCACCGAATTCCCAGAATGAACCACCGATGGAGTAAATCATACCCGCGGCCATATTAACCGAGCAGAAACCACCGTGTGCCGAGTAGTTAGGCGTGCCGTAGTTCTTTGCGAACATACCGGTCAGTGCTTGCATCTGGTCACGACCCGTGATCAAGGTGAATTTTTTAGGGTCGGTAGCGCGAATATTGGCCAGACGATCTTCCATAATATCGAAGGCTTTATCCCATGAAATTTCCTCGAATTCCGCATCGCCACGCAGTGCACCCTTCTTACGCATTAACGGTTTGGTCAAACGCGCAGGTGAATATTGCTTCATTATGCCAGATGCGCCTTTTGCGCAAATTACACCTTTATTTAACGGGTGTTCCGGATTGCCCTGTATATAACGTACTTCGTTGTCGCGTAAGGTTACGCGGATACCACAACGACATGCACACATATAACAGGTAGTATTTTTGGTTTCAATGCTGCCAGCGGGTTGCTTGGTTGCATCGTGAATCACACTGGATGTCATGCTAAAGCCCTGTTTTAAATTGTCGGGAGATTATATTGATAGAGATCAATAAAGCTAATCAGGATTGTTAAGTTATTCATAAAATTCTTATATAGCCAATTACTTAAGTTTATGCTTTATAAAAATAGGGTTATCGCTGAGCCTGAAAGGTATAGCATAGAAAATAACTCAGCACAGAAGGTAGAGTGCGCTGTGATAGGCTAAACGCTAGCGTAGTAAGAATGCGGAGTGCTGCTGTGAAACTAAATCTTTGTTTTAATTGTAATAATTCAGTCTATTTGTTGTTGTTTCATATTATGACACTGTTAATCGGAGCAATGTTGAAGCGACCAACGGTAATATACCCCTACAGAGACTAATGTAGAGAATATGCTGATTTTCTTATATTATGTATCAGATAGCTACAATTGATTAAAGCCAATGTTTGGTATTAATCTACTATATTCAATGGCCTGAACCAAAGCTGAGTCAATGGGGTCATATTCGTGTACATCAGTTTGTACGAGGAATTTCGATCATGTCATTAATAGCGCCACAAACATCGTTACCAGAAAAATCATTAATTGATCAATTTGGGCGCAACATTGATTATGTACGCATATCAGTGACCGATCGTTGCGATTTGCGCTGCACCTATTGCATGCCTAAACACTTCAAAAATTTTCACGAGCCAGAACAATGGCTGACCTTTGATGAATTAGAAAGGGTGGTTGCTGCATTTGCCAGAATGGGAACTAGCAGAGTTCGCTTAACCGGTGGTGAACCTTTAGTCAGAAAAAATTTACCCGAGCTGGCAAAACGTTTATCTGCTCTACCCGGTTTAGATGATTTATCCCTTAGCACCAATTGCACTCGCATGGTGAAACACGCAGAACAATTAAAAGACGCAGGCATCAGCCGCATCAATGTGAGTTTAGATAGTTTAAACGCAGATACTTTTAAAGCATTAACCGGCGGTAAATTAGAAAAAGTTATTAACGGTTTAATGGCCGCAAAAGCGGCTGGTTTAAGCCCAATTAAAGTTAACATGGTGTTAATGAAAGGTGTTAACGATCACGAAGTCGAAAGCATGGTTGAGTTTTGCGCCGAGCACGGATTCACCTTGCGTTTTATCGAAACCATGCCGGTAGGTGACATGGGACGCAAAGCCACTGATAAATTTATTAACCTGCAAGATATTAAAAAACGGTTATCAAAAAGTTTTGATTTAGTTCCCGGCGTAATGCCCGGCGGTGGCCCCGCACGTTATATGAATGTGCAGGGCACAGATATTAATATTGGTTTTATTACGCCACTGTCGCAGCATTTTTGTGAAACCTGTAACCGCGTTAGGTTATCGGTTGATGGCACCATTTATACTTGTCTGGGGCAGGAAGATAATTTTGAATTGCGCCCGTTATTACGCGCCGGAATTTCTGATGCAGAACTTGAGCAGGCAATTCGCACAGCAATAAATTTAAAACCGGAGAAGCATGAGTTTAATGAAAACCCAGAAAAAGTATTACGCTTTATGTCTTACACCGGTGGTTGAATGCTAAAACGTATATCCCTCGAGGAAAGATCGCCGATTTTTGGCGCTCTGCCCCTGATTAGCACCATCAAGTGTAAATCGAAGTAAAATTTCCCCCCATTCTGTTACAAGTTTAAAGAGAAAATACCCCGTGAGTAAAACAAGCAAAGAAAACCGCGATGAAGAATTCTGGCAAATCACCGATGACTTTATCAAGCTCGCTAATAATCAATGTGATAAACACAAAAATGGTAAAGTCAGTAGCTCTATTTTATTTTCAGCTGCACGTTTCAATTCTTTTATGTATGCGTCTACGGCAAAAAACTTAGAAGATTTTCAGAAAGATAAGGCGTTAGCTATTGATTACTTAACAGAACAATATAAAAAGGTCTTAACTGAAAATCTGGATGATTATGAGAAAAATTATAAGGATTATTTGGGTTGAAATGCCCGGGTTCAATTCGGAAAAATTTCAAATGTTAATACAGGCTTATTTCGTTAACTAAAGCAAGCTTAGATAACATGTTTCTATCATTGCCCTTTTTTCTTTATTTTCTGCAAAAGAAGTAGTTTTTTTAAAAAAGAATAGTTATAGTTCACGACTTGTGAAACATATTATTTCACTGAAAAGCATCATAAATATAAGGATTGTTTACTTATTGAAAACGTTCTCTATAGGTCAATTTTCATTCAGCTTGTGTGGATAAATAAAAATAAATAGGAAGTACTAATGTCTAAAAATAAAATCATATTTCATAAAAAAGAATTAGTGATAGCGGTGAGTTTAGTTATTGCTGGCGGCGTAATGAGTGGCTGTGGCTCAAGCAATGGCAGTGATGGTTCTGGCGTAGGTGGGGCTGGCTCTTACACCCTACAAGCCAATGGCGGTGTGGGTGGTAATACCGGTTCAGGCCAAGGCGGTGACGGGGGTGAGTTATATATTTATAACGCAGGCACAAGTGGTGGTGTTGAAGTCAGCACTAACGGCTCTGCCAGTACCGATTTTACTACCCCGAATTTACCAACGGTAGCTGATCTTGGTGATAACCCCTTAGTGATCAGTAGCGACACTACAATTGAAACTCCCGTTTTATATACGGTTATTGCAGATGCTACAGCAGCCAACCCTGTTTTGGTTGCAGGGGATTTATATGTAGGTGATGACTCGGTATTAAGAAGTTCATTAGAGGGAGGGAATACTAACTATGCAGCTGATACAGTAGTGGCTGATGGTAGTTTTTATCGTAGCAGTGCTAATTCCACTGAATTATATCAGGCTATAGGTAGCGATGAGATTGCTGACTTAGCCCCGGCTGGTATGGGCTATTTCAGAGTAAACAATACCCGTATTTACCAAACCGATGCGGATGATACGAATAGCGATGTAACATATTCGGGCCTTTCAGTCGCAGAGGGTTCAACACTTATCGTGAGCAGTGCTAGCGGGTGTAATGCAACAATAAATGTGAATAGTGATATAGACAATAATGGCCAAATTGTTAAGGCCGAGTTGGATAGTTGCAATTTAACATTAAATAGTAATTACTATTTTGCATCGGGTGATGTTAGCAATAATGGTGGTTCCGATTCTGATGCAGGTTCGATTATCATCAATGCGAATAACGGCATAAACAATAGTGGTGACATGAGTGCAAATGGCTTTACTGAGGCCAACGATTCAGACATTCAAGGTGGCAACGGAGGCTATATTGAGCTTAATGCAGATAGCTTTATTGTTAACTCAGGACAGCTAAGCGCAATGGGAGGTGACGGTGATGGTGGCGGTAATGGTGGTGAAATTTACGTTAGTAATACCCCCAGTTATTTTGAAAATCGCGGCGCTCTAAATGTCGCTGGCGGTAACCATGTGGCGGCTACACAGAGCTCAGGCGGAAGTGGCGGTTCGGTTTATTTAGTGGCAAATATTGTGCTTAACAATACCAGTGACGCCAGCATTAACACAAATGGTGGCAATGGTGATCAGGGTGGTAGTGCTGGAAGTATTAGCATGGAGCAAGGTAGCTCTGAAGGTGCAATCTTAAATGCGGGTAGCCTTGTCGCAAATGGCGGAGTGGGAAGCACAGCGGACGGCGGAAATGGCGGTTCTATTCAACTGAATACAAATGGAGCTCAGCTTCAAAATACAGGTGACCTTACCGCTATGGGGGGCGACACAAACGATGGCGAACTCTCTAGTAGGGGCGGTAATGGTGGATACTTAGATTTCTTTACTGGCGATACCAATACTGGAACGGGTGAGTTGATTGTTTCAGGTAACCTAAATGTTAATGGCGGCAATGCACCGGCAGTGGGTAATAGTGCTGGTGGTGATGCTGGAACTATTAACTTAACTAATAATGTTTCTAATGTAACTGATGATCGAATGGCGCTTTTAGGCTATAGCTCAATAGAGCTCAATGGTGGTGATGGCCTGCAAGGTGGTCGAGGTACGGGTAGTGGTAGTGTTGATATTGGTACCGATTATTACAGTAGTTTTAATGGGGTGGCTGCTGGATCGGTTAGCAATAATGTGCCAATAAATGCCAGAGGTGGTAATAGCTCGGCTACAGGTGATGATGTTGGTCAAGGCGGCCGTGGTGGTCGTATTAATTTTTATACAGCTAACAGTAGTTCAATTTCCGCCTTAAATGTCAGTATGACGAATAGCGCAAACATTGATATCAGTGGTGGTACGAGCTTTGGTGCTGCGCCTGTCCAAGTTTTAACTAAAGGGAGGGAAATTGTATTGCGTTCTCATACTTCAGGCTTTGATGGCCGTGGAGGCAGTATTGACATGTATAGTTACCATGAGCTAACAAATAGTGGAGATATTAATGCCAATGCCGGTGCTAATGGTGGCACTAGAAATAATGGCGGTTATGTAAGTATGTACAGTGATGGCAGCGTCACAAATAGTGGTGCTGTTTCTGCTAATGGTACAGAAGGTGGTGATGGTGGTGGAATAGAGATATATGGAGATTTAGAACTTACCAACTCAGGATCGCTTAGTGTTAATGGTGGGGGCACGGTTGATAATGTTGCTGTAATTGGTGGTAATGGTGGCACTATTGATTTATTCACGGGCTCATTATCCAACCCAATTAGTACGGGGTCTTTCTCATATAGTTTTGGTTCCAGTGAAGCAGGTAATGGTGTTGAGGGTTGTACGAGAGTCAACTTTGTGACAGAGGGTAACTGTGACAATAACCTTTTTGATGTAAGGATCGGAGGACGGGAATAAAATACTTGTCTTAGTAGTGCCGGTATCAATGCGGGTAATTAACAAAAAGTGGCGACCCTGGTCGCCATTTTTTATTTTGAGAGGAATATTAAGTGAAGTATAGTGGTGTAACACGATGCCTTTTACAAATAATGATATGTTTTTTTTGTATCATAACTCTGCTGCAAGCAGATGAATCTAACCATCAGAGCAATGCTCAAATAATGTCAGATGTAAAAGTTGATTGTACAGCTGAGCATCTAAGTGTCGTTAGTGGCGCAATTTCTCTTAAATGGCTGTTTAAAGAAATTGCTAATCAATGCAATATTGATGTGCAGTTTGATGAAGACGCAGAAGATACAATATCGGTTAATGTTGTATCACTTGAGTTGGAAAAATCCGTAAAGCATATCTTAAAAGGACGTAATTATATTTTAAGCTATGGAAAAAATAATCAGCAGCAGTTGGCTATGTCAGGAGTGATAGTGCTGCCCGATGGCGATGAGCAGCTAAGAGGAAAAAATAACGGTGCTGATGATGAACAGTATAATCGTATGATAAGCCAACTGTCATTAGAGCAAGCCCGACAAATAGAAGCGCAAACTAAACGCTGGCAAGTGCATCTGGAAAGTATGCCGTCTGAGCGACGTAGTGCAATGGAAAAACGTATCGCTGATCGCATAATCAATAATGTCAAACGTAAACAAAAGCATGAAAAATATCAGCAGACACGTCAACAAAGACGTGCTGAAAGGCGGGCAAAGCAGCAGCAGGCTTTAGAGTTGAAGCGACAAAACATGACGGAAGAAGAAAGAGCATTGTTTGATGAGCGCAGGCTGAAATCTAATGAACAATTGGGCAATCAGTTACGTTCTCAATTAAATAATAACTCATACTGAAATTGATTATGTATTATGGGTTTAACTTTTAAAAATAATAAAAACTAAATCTACGCTTTAGGTTTTTTGTCGAATAGGGCACAACTGAAGCAAGGTGAAAATAAATAATTAAAGTTAATTTAATGAATGTGTTAAGCAGTATTATATGCACACCATTGTTCTGCTTTTTTTAATGTCAAAAAATAAAACGATAAACAATATATGATACAACAGGTGAAAAGTCAGATAGAAGGAATTAACTGGCCGGCATTGCCCGCATCTACAGGTGCAGCAAGATTAGCGTTGCTATTTCAATTGGAGCAAACACAATGGTGGCCACCGGAAAAAATAAAAAAGCAGCAATTTGTTCAGCTTGCTTCTTTATTACGGTTTTGCATTAAGCATGTTCCCTATTATTCTCAACTAGAAAATTTAAATTTGTCATTGGAAAATTTGAATGAAGAGCAGTGGGCGAAAATTCCAATATTAAGCCGTGATAGTGTTCAACAAGCGGGTAATGCTTTGGTTAGTAAGCTTGTACCTGCTGATCATGGCAAAGCAAGCATGCAACGCACATCCGGCTCAACCGGTAAGCCAGTTGAAACATTAAAAACGGAGATGAATATTTTCCTCTGGAATGT
>Ga0316207_10000374_pt1 | contig 77687 bp, 100 predicted proteins | sample 6weekpyrite_MG_FD_204943 | JGI IMG/M metagenome (GOLD analysis project Ga0316207, IMG submission 204943) | Microbial mat bacterial communities from mineral coupon in-situ incubated in ocean water Damariscotta River, Maine, United States -... | ecosystem: Environmental > Aquatic > Marine >... | reverse complement strand
GATTACTGATTGGTTAAAATCTGTGGAAAACTCATGAATTGTTTCTAAATCGTAAACAAATGCGGAACAAACGCGCGCTCGAAAAAAGAAAACGCAACACCCCGTGGGCTGGGGTCAGCATGGCGGGACCGACTCACTCAATCCGAAAGGCCCGCTCTCATGACCACGCTTGTTCAGGAACTTCGTCAGATGCATCGCCCCAACCTGCTGTTGCAGGCCGCCCGGATCGGGGCCGGGGCGCTGATCCGCGCCGGGCGCGACCGCGCCGCCGGGGTGCAGGGCAGCGTGAACCGCCTGCTGACCGAAGAGGCCGCGCTTGAAGATATGCGCAACCGTGGCGAGGCCAGCTATTCGCCGCGCCGTCATGTGGAACTGTTAATGTCGCTCTTGGCGGTGGCGCAGGGGCCGCGCGCAGTCTGAGGCCAAGAAAAGGGGGCGGTCGAAGCCGCCCCCAAATTTCACATATCAGACAAAGGCGTCGGGCATCTCTTCTTTGCGCTTGGCCATATAGGCCTTGAGCGCCTCGTCGATGGCCGGATCCAGCGTCGGTTGCTGATAATCGCTCAGCAGCTTTTCGACCCGGGCCGCAGCCAGCGCCTGGGTGTCGCGCGCGCCTTCTTCGGACCAGGTCTCATAGGGTTTGTAATCCAGCACATCCGAGCGCCAGAACCCGGTCTTGAAATTGGCCTGGGTATGGGCGCAGCCCAGGAAATGCCCGCCCGGGCCCACTTCGCGCAGCGCATCCATGGCCTGCGCGTTTTCATCGTAGGACACGCCCGCCGCCATCTTGTGCAGGCTGCCAAGCTGATCGGCATCCATCACGAATTTCTCAAAGCTGGAGACCAGCCCGCCTTCCAGCCAGCCACAGCTGTGCAGCATGAAATTGACCCCGCCCAAGAGCCCCGCATTCAGCGAATTGGCGGTTTCATAGGCGGCCTGCGCATCGGGCAGTTTCGAGCCGGTAAACGAGCCCGCCGAACGATAGGGCAGCCCCAGACGCCGCGCCAGTTGGCCAACCCCAAGCGTGATCTGGGTGGCCTCGGGCGTGCCAAAGGTGGGTGCGCCCGAATTCATGTCGATCGAGGTGACAAAAGCCCCCAGGATCACCGGCGCACCGGGGCGGATCAGCTGGCTATAGGCGATGCCGGCCATCACTTCGGCCAAGATCTGCGTCAACGTGCCAACGACCGAAACCGGGGCCATCGCGCCGCCCACGATAAAGGGCGAGATGATGCAGGCTTGGCCCGCGGCGGCGTAATGCTCCAGCGCGCCCAACATGATCGGATCGAAGGTGAGCGGCGAGTTGATATTGATCAGCGAGGTCATCACCGGGTTCTGATCGACGACATCGGCCCCAAAGAGGATCTTTGACATCTCGATCGAATCGAGCGCCCGCGAGGGTTCCGTCACCGACCCCATATAGGGTTTGTCGCTCAACGACATATGCGCATAGAGCATATCAAGATGGCGCTTGTTGACCGGCACGTCGGTGGGCTCGCAAACCGTGCCACCGGAATGATGCAGCCATTTCGACATATAGCCGAGCTTCACGAATTTCTCGAAATCGGCCATCGTCGCATAGCGCCGGCCGCCATTGACGTCATGCACGAAAGGCGGCCCATAGACCGGGGCCAGAACCAGGTTGCGCCCGCCAATGACCACCGATTTCGACGGATCGCGCGCCAATTGGGTGAATTGCGACGGGGCCGTGGAACAGAGCTTGCGCGCCAGACCTTTGGGAATGCGGACGCGTTCGCCCTCGATCTCGGCCCCGGCCTCGCGCCAGCGTTCCAGCGCTTGCGGATACTCGACGAAATTGACGCCGATTTCCTCCAGAACGGTTTCGGCATTGGCCTCGATAATCTCGATCGCCTCTTCGTTGAGGATCTCCAGATTGGGGATGTTGCGCTCGATATATTTGGCGGTCTCGATATGAACGGCGGTGCGTTCGGCGCGCCGTGCGGCCCCGCCGCCGCCGCGCCCGCGGCGCCCTGCCCGTGGCTGATCGTTCATTTGGTGGCTCCTTCACGAGATCCCTGAGGTCGCCCCCTGATACAAACTGACCCCGCCCCGGCACCGGGCATTTGCGGCGATTGCGGGGGGAAAGCGACATTGGCCCACCAACTTAACCCGGATTAAGGCAGCCACGCCGCAACGCGCGTAGACTCGGGGCTACAAGACAGGAGGCTGCCATGGATCTCAGAAACAAGCGACGCGCCCTGCATGACCTGAGCGGAGGCTTGGGTGTCGTGGCTGGTCTGGCCCGTTTTTATTCCATCCCGACGACCTTTGTCCTGATGTTCGGCATCTGGGTCATCGGGGCGACGCTGATCAACCTTCTGGCGCGCTGAACTGGTGGGCCAGTCGGGTTCCCCACATCCCGTTGTTTTTTACCTCAAGGAGAGTCCTATGAAAAACCTATTAGTCGGCCTGAGCGCCACCGCGGTCCTGGCGATCGCCTCTTTTTCCGCACTGGCGGATGGGCTGACGCCTGCGCCGCCCGCAGCCGCACCGATCCTGATCCAGCCTGCACCGGTGATGGATTGGACCGGAGCCTATGGCGGGCTTCTTCTGGGCTATGGCCAGGGCAATTATGGCAACGGCACCGTTTTCCCGGGCGATGGCGAAGGCGACTGGGACGGATCGCTCTATGGCATAGCCATTGGCTATAATTTCCAAAACGGCAACATGGTCTATGGCGGTGAGCTGACCTTTTCGGGGGCCAATATCGACGGCTCCGAGCTCTGTGTGAACCCGACCTTCCAATGCTATGGCGAAATCAGCAGCATCGCGACGCTGCGCGGGCGGATCGGGTATCTGGCCGGGCCGCACACGTTGATCTACGGCACTGCCGGTTTTGCGATGGCCGATCTGACCTTCGGAACCGATGACGGGGCCGGGACAGGCGGCGAGCAATCCAGAAACGTGAACGGGTATGTTGTCGGTCTGGGCTTTGAGCAGGCGGTCACCGAGCGGCTGAATATCCGCGGCGCGATCCTGCATTACGAGTTCAACGACGCCACCTATCAGGCCGACGTCCCCTATACCAATGTGGGCGGCGATCTGGACCAGCTCGAACTGGGGGTCGTGTTCCGGTTCTAAGACACAAAGCCGCGCGGCGGCGGGATAATGATCCTGATTTGGTGAAACCCGTCGCCGCGCACCCTTTTCGGGGCCTTCCGCGCTCAAGTCGCGCCGGAAAACTCCCAGTTCACGCTGCGCACGTGATCTTCGCCCATCAGCGGGGCCAGCGCCTTCATCAGGCCTTCCTCATCGGGATCGTCCATCATTACCGTGATCTCAAAGAGCGTCTCATCGTCCTCCAGCCCCTTTGACCGCTCCAGCCCGGCGACCTGCATGCCCGGCTGCGACAGGCATTGGATTGCCAGCGCCCGCAGCCGTGCCGCCTTGGCCGAATTGACCCCGACCGAGACCTGGTATTCCAGCGACGGCACCCCGCCGGTGCCGGTCTTGGTCTTGATCCATTTGACCAGCGGCCTGAGGCCCAGATTGATAAAGACAACAAACCCCGTCAGCAGCCCGGCAAAGAAAAGCGCCCCAGCCCCGGCCATTACGCCGACCGCCGCCGAACACCACAGCGTCGCGGCGGTATTCAGCCCATGCACGGTAAAGCCGTGCCGAAAGATGATGCCAGCCCCCAGAAAGCCAATGCCAGAAACCACCTGGGCGGCCACGCGCGTCGGGCTGACCTCATTGGGGTAGAGCGCGGAAAACACCACGAACCCCGCCGCCCCCAACGCCACCAGAGCATTGGTGCGCAGCCCGGCGGTGCGGCGGCGCATCTGACGCTCGGATCCGATCAGCGCGCCACAAAGAAGCGCCAGTAATAGGTTAATCGCGGCAGCGGTAAGGGTAATGGGCAAATTGTGACCTCCGATACGGGAACGTCATAGAGTGCCATAACATTTCGCTGAAATCCACCAGGTAATGATAACATTGTATTATTTCGAGCCAACCCCCGCCCCGCTGCCCACTTGCAGAACCCGGCGCGCTGGCCTATGCGGCGAACCATGAGCCAGACATCCCATGACCGCCTCTTGATCATCGATTTCGGCAGCCAGGTGACGCAGCTGATTGCGCGCCGCCTGCGTGAGCTGAATATCTATTGCGAGATCCACCCCTATCAGAACGTCACCGACGCGTTTCTGCGCGCCTTTGCGCCGCGCGCCATCATCTTTTCAGGTGGCCCCGATTCGGTGATGCGTGACGGCAGCCCGCGCCCGCCGCAATCGGCCTATACGCTCGGCGTGCCGATCCTTGGCATCTGCTATGGCCAGCAGGTGATGATGCAGGATCTGGGCGGCAAGGTGGAGGCCGGAGAACACGCCACGGCAGAATTCGGCCGCGCCTATGTCACGCCCACGGTCACCCGCCCCGAGATCCTCGATGGCTGGTTTCTGGACGGGTTGGGCCGCGAACAGGTCTGGATGAGCCATGGCGATCATGTCTCTGATATTGCGCCCGGGTTTCAGGTCTTTGGCACCTCGCCCGGCGCGCCCTTCGCGATCACCGCCGATCTGGAGCGCCAGTTCTATGCCGTGCAGTTCCACCCCGAGGTGCACCACACGCCCAATGGCAAGACGCTTTACGAGAACTTCGTGCGGATTGCCGGGTTTTCCGGCGACTGGACGATGGGCGCTTACCGCGAAGAGGCGATTGCCCGCATCCATGAACAGGTTGGCGACAAACAGGTCATCTGCGCGCTCTCGGGCGGTGTCGACAGTTCCGTGGCCGCTGCCCTTTTGCATGAGGCGATCGGCGATCAGCTGACTTGCGTGTTCGTCGATCACGGGCTGTTGCGTCAGAACGAGGCGGTCGAGGTCGTGGCCATGTTCCGCGATCATATGAACCTGCATGTGATCCATGCCGAGGAACAGGATCTGTTCCTGGGTGAGCTTGACGGCGTCAGCGACCCCGAAACCAAGCGCAAGATCATCGGCCGGCTTTTCATCGACGTGTTCCAGAAATATGCCAACCAGATCGAGGGGGCGGAATTTCTGGCGCAGGGCACGCTCTATCCCGATGTCATCGAAAGCGTTTCGTTCAGCGGCGGGCCGAGCGTCACCATCAAGAGCCACCACAATGTCGGCGGCCTGCCCGAAAAGATGGGGCTGAAACTGGTCGAGCCGCTGCGCGAGCTCTTCAAGGATGAGGTCCGCGCGTTGGGCCACGAGTTGGGCCTGCCCGACAGCTTTATCGGACGTCACCCCTTTCCCGGCCCCGGTCTGGCCATCCGCTGCCCCGGTGAAATTACCCGCGAAAAGCTGGAGATCCTGCGCAAGGCCGATGCCGTCTATATCGACCAGATCCGCAAACACGGGCTCTATGACGATATCTGGCAGGCTTTTGTTGCCATCCTGCCGGTGCGCACCGTGGGCGTGATGGGCGATGGCCGCACCTATGATTTCGCCTGCGCCCTGCGCGCGGTGACCTCCGTCGATGGCATGACCGCCGATTACTACCCGTTCAGCCATGACTTCCTGGGCGAAACCGCGACCCGGATCATCAATGAGGTCAAGGGCATCAACCGGGTGACCTATGACATCACCTCGAAACCGCCGGGCACCATCGAATGGGAGTGACCCTGACCGGCCATATCGACGTGGCCCCTGACCGGCTAGCCGAGATCCGCGCGGCTCTTGCCGATCACATCGCGCTGACCCGGGCCGAACCCGGCTGCCTGCGCTTTGAAGTTACCGAGAGCGCCGATATGGCGGGCCGGTTTCTGGTGTCCGAGGCCTTTACCGATGCCGCGGCCTTTGCCGCCCATCAGGCCCGGGCCAAGGCCTCTGCCTGGGGTCGGATCAGCACAGGGTTGGCCCGCGATTACGTGGTCGAGGGTCTCTGAGGGCCCGCTTGCCAAGCCGCTGGCGCAATGTCACCACTGGGGCCTCTATTTGTCCTAACGCCCGAGCACCGCGCCCATGTCCGCCGATACCACAGCCCCGACAAACCCGGGCCGGGCCGCGCTCTGGATGATCGGGGCGATTGTCTCCTTCTCGGCCATGGCGGTGGCGGGGCGGGAATTGGCCACCGATCTCGACACGTTCGAGATGATGACCTACCGCTCGCTCATCGGGGTGATCGTGGTGGTCACGATCGGCGGGCTTACCGGACGCCTGCGCGAGGTCACAACTCGCGATCTGGGCCATCACGCGATCCGCAATCTGGCCCATTTCACCGGCCAGAACCTGTGGTTTTTCTCGCTCACGCTGATCCCGCTGGCGCAGGTCTTTGCGCTTGAGTTCACCTCGCCGCTCTGGCTGATCCTCCTGGCCCCCATCTTTCTGGGCGAACGTCTGAGCGCGCTGAAGCTGGCGGTGGTGGTGGCGGGCTTTCTGGGCATCCTGATGGTGGCACAACCGGGCGCAACGCCGCTCTCGCTTGGGACATTTACCGCCGCCGCATCGGCCATCGCCTTTGCCTTTACCGGCATCTTCACCAAACAGCTGACGGCCCGCGCCTCGGTCACCTGCATCCTGTTTTACCTCACCACGATGCAGCTGGCCTTTGGCCTGATCATGGCCGGGATCGACGGCGATATCGCTTGGCCGAGCCTGATCAACCTGCCCTGGATCCTGGTCATCGGGTTTGGCGGGCTGACGGCGCATTTCTGTATCACCACGGCGCTGACGCTGGCGCCGGCCACCATCGTCACACCGATCGATTTCGCCCGCCTGCCGGTGATCGCGCTGGTCGGGGTCTGGCTTTATGGCGAGCCGATCAACCTGGCGGTGATCGCCGGCGCGCTGATGATCTTTGGGGCCAATTACGTTAACCTTTACACCGAAGCGCGCCGCCGCCGGGCACCCCTGAAATTGTAGCAAATCAGGCACATATTCGAACCGGTTTTGGTCTTACACGCCCTAATTTCCCCCTTACGTTGGGGAAGAATTGACCCTTATGCCGGATTATAGCGAGATGGAGACGGGAGAATTGGGCCAAGACGGCCCGGAGGAGGGACAAATATGAAATACCTAGTATGGGCAACGACCGCCCTGATGGCCAGTACTGCACTGACGCAGGCCGGTGGCATCGAACGCAGTCAACAGAGCGTCGGGATCCTCTTTGAGGAAGGCACTTACGCGGAACTGGGCTTTGCCTGGACCGATCCGGACGTGACCGGCGACTGGAGCCTTGGACCAGTAAATTCCGGCGATATGGCACCGTCCTATGTGACCCCGTCGCTGAGCTATCGGATGGATCTGACCGATCAGCTGTCCTTCGCCTTCATCATGGGCGACCATGTCGGTGCTGATGCGAGCTACCCGCTGGCCACCGGATACCCGGTCGCCGGCTCGACCGCGGAACTGACCGGCATGTCCTACACGGCGCTGCTGCGCTACGAGCTTCCGTCGCGGGTCTCGATCTATGGCGGCCTCCGGCTCAGCCAGATTGAGGCATCCGTCGCCCTGCCATGGCTTGGGCCTGGATATACCGCCGCCGCCGATGGCGGCACCGAGCTTGGCTATGTCGTGGGTGCAGCCTATGAGCGCCCCGATATCGCGCTGCGCGTGGCCTTGACCTACAATTCGGCGATCGATCACACCTGGCAGGCCACCGAAACATTGGGCGTGACCACGCCAACCACCTTCGAGACCACGATCCCACAATCGCTGAACCTCGAGTTTCAGTCGGGCGTTGCCGAAGACACGCTGGTCTTCGGCTCAATCCGGTGGGTGGACTGGTCCGAGTTCGACATCACGCCTCCGGTCTATACCGGTGTCACTGCCGGCGGATCGCTGGTTAATTACACCGATGACCGGATCACCTACACGCTCGGCGTCGGGCGGCGGTTCAACGAGAACTGGGCTGGCGCGCTCAGCGTGGTTCATGAACCTTCGGTCGGTGGCCAGTCGGGCAATCTGGGCCCGACCGACGGGCGCAATGCCGTGGGCGTCGGTGTCACCTATGAAAACGACAGCTTCGAGATCTCGGGCGGGGTGCAATATTCCTGGCTTGGCGACACGTTCACCGTGCCTGCCGTGGGCGTCGGCAATTTCAACGACAACACCGCCCTTTCGGCGGGGTTGCGGATCGGCATCCGGTTCTGATCCCATCACCTGACATGAATAGGCCCCCGCGCGACCCTCCGCACGGGGGCCTTTTTCTTGGCGCATTTCCGGATAGACCCCGGCGCGCGCCCGCGTTATCCAAAGATCAGCCTTGACCAAGGGGATAGACGCCGCATGGGCCTGATCTACGAGACCGCCAGCGACTGGACCGGGGCCCGCGACAAGCGGGTGCTGTTTTTCGGCATGTCGGGCCTGGGCAAGACCCATCTGGCCAATATGCTGCGCGATGCGGGCGGCTGGTTTCACTACTCGGTCGATTACCGCATCGGCACCGCCTATATGGGCGATCACATCACCGATAACCTGAAACGCCAGGCCATGACCGTGCCGTTTCTGGCCGAGCTTCTGCGCTCGGATTCGATCTATATCGGCTCCAACATCACCTTCAATAATCTCGATCCGCTGTCCAGCTATCTGGGCAAACCCGGTGATCCCAAGAAGGGCGGCCTGCCCTTTGCCGAATATATGCGCCGTCAGGATCTGCACCGCCGGGCCGAGATCAACGCGCTCTTGGATACGCCGCAATTCATCACCCGCGCGCATGATCTTTATGGCTATGATAATTTCGTCTGCGACACCGGCGGCTCGATCTGCGAAGTGGTCGACCCGGCCAACCCGCGCGATGATGTGCTGCGCAGCCTCAGCGCCCAAACGCTGATGGTCTGGATCGAAGGCAGCGAGGATCACACCGCGGACCTGATCCGCCGGTTCGATAAATCGCCCAAGCCGATGTATTACCAGCCCGGCTTCATGCGCAAACTGTGGGACGATTACAAGAATGAAACCAAGGCTGTAGGGGCCGATGTTGATCCTGATGCCTTTGTCCGTTTTGCCTATGGCCGCGCGCTGCGCCACCGTGCGCCGCTTTATGGGGCCATGGCGCGGAACTGGGGCATTTCGGTCGCCGCCGCCGATGTCGCCACGATGCGCGACGCCGCCGATATCGAGGCGCTGATCGCCTCGGCCCTTGCCGCCCATCGCACCCTTGCCTGACCCGGGACCGCTCTGATGCCCATCAAACTGCCTGCTTCTCTGCCTGCCTATGATGTCCTATCGCGTGAGGGCATTCAGGTCATGGCCGAGGATGCCGCCGCGCGTCAGGATATCCGCCCGCTCAGGATCGGGCTGCTGAACCTGATGCCGAAAAAGATCCAGACCGAAAACCAGTTTGCCCGCCTGATCGCGGCCACGCCCCTGCAGATCGAGCTGAGCCTTATCCGCATGAGCGAACACCGCACCAAAAACACCGCCGCCGAACATATGGCTGAGTTCTATCGCCCCTTCGATGAGGTCGCGGCCTCGGGCGAGAAGTTTGACGGGCTGATCATCACCGGGGCCCCCATCGAACACCTGCCCTTCGAGGAAGTGACTTATTGGGAGGAACTGACCCGCGTTTTCGACTGGACGCAGACCCATGTGCATTCGACCTTTGGCGTCTGCTGGGGCGGCATGGCGATGATCAATTATTTCCACAACGTCGCGAAACACATGCTGGATGCCAAGGCGTTTGGCTGTTTCCGGCACCTGAACCTGACCCCGGACAGCCCGTATTTGCGTGGGTTTTCAGATGATTGCGTGATCCCGGTCAGCCGCTGGACAGAAATGCGCGGAGATGAGATCGCGGGGGCAGAGGGCCTGAAAACCCTGCTCGATTCGCCCGATGTCGGCCCCGCGCTGGTCGAGGATCCTGGCCATCGCGCGCTCTATATCTTCAACCATTTCGAATATGACAGTGGCACCCTGAAACAGGAATATGACCGCGATATCGCCGATGGCACGCCGATCAATGTGCCGATCAACTACTATCCCGGCGATGACCCGGCCATGGCCCCGCAGAACCGGTGGCGCAGCCACGCGCATCTGCTTTATGGTAACTGGATCTCCGAGATTTACGAGACCACACCCTATGACATGACGCGGATCGGGCAGGAAAAGACGGACCTGCGTGGCTAGCGCGCGGTTCAGGTCTGGCCCCACGCGGGCCCGCTGCCGGATTGCGCTGACGGCCCGCGCAGCCCATATTGAATACCAGAAGCCGCCCAAACGATATGAGGACCGCCATGGCCGATCTGCCCTTTGACGGTGCGATTTCCGCGTTTTTTCGCGACGATGCCCCATCGCCCGTGCGCGCGGCCATCGAGGCCGCGAAAAAGGCCCGCGTGCTGGACCCGTCCTTTCCCTATGATCGGCGCATGGGCCGCAAGGAGTATGAGCGCGATCTGGCGGCGCTTCAGATCGAGCTGGTGAAATGCCAGGCCTGGATCAAATCCCAAGGCGCGCGGGTGGCCGTGGTGTTCGAGGGCCGCGATGCCGCCGGCAAAGGCGGCGCGATCAAACGGGTGCGCGAAAACCTCAACCCGCGCGTGGCCGGTGTTGTGGCGCTCTCAAAACCCACCGATCGAGAGGCGCGCGAATGGTATTTCCAACGCTATATCCAGCATCTGCCCGCAGGCGGCGAGATCCGGCTTTTTGACCGGTCCTGGTATAATCGTGGCGTGGTCGAACATGTGTTCGGCTTTTGCACCCCGACACAGCGCGAGACCTTTTTCCGGCAATTGCCCGAGTTCGAGGATATGCTGGTCGATGACGGCATCCATCTGGTGAAGATCTGGCTCAATGTTGGGCGCGCCGAACAGCTGCGGCGCTTTCTCGATCGCGAAGGTGATCCGCTGAAGCAATGGAAGCTGAGCTGGATCGATGTCGAGGGTTTGAAAAAATGGGACGCCTACAGCGCCGCCATCGCCGAGACCTTGCAGCGCGGCCATAGCGACAAGACCCCCTGGACGGTAATCCGGTCCGATGACAAACGCCGGGCGCGGCTGGCGGTGATCCGGCGCATCCTTGCGGGTCTAGAATATGCGGGCAAGGATCATGCGCTGGTCGCTCAGCCCGATCCGGCCATCACGGGCGGCCCCGAGATCTGGACCGATGCGGGCCCGAATGTCTAAACGCGGTTATCATCACGGCAATCTGCGCCAGGCGCTGGTCGATGCGGCGCTGGTGCTGATCGAGGCCAAGGGCCCGACCGGGTTTACCCTGTCCGAGGCCGCCAAGACCGCGGGCGTGACGCCCGCCGCCGTTTACCGCCATTTCGAGGGCCGCGAGGATCTGATCGCCGAAGGCGCGCGCCAGGGCCACGAGATCTTTGCCGATCTGATGGAATATGCGCTGGAAACCGGCGGCCCGACGGCCTTGGCGGCGTTCGAGGCCACGGGCCGCGCCTATCTGGCCTTTGCCCGCAAATATCCCGGCCATTACATGGCGATGTTCGAAAGCGGCATATCGAGCAATGCCAATGCGGAATTGGCGGCGGCCTCGACCCGGTCGCGCGCCATTCTTGAACGCGCCGCCGAGGCCCTGTCGGAACATATCCCGCCGGAAAAACGCCCGCCCGCGCGCATGTTCTCGGCTCATATCTGGGCCATGAGCCATGGCGTGGTGGAGCTCTTTGCGCGCGGCAGGCCCGGCGGCAACGCGCCCTTTCCGCCCGAGGAATTGCTGGAGGCCGGGATCGGCATCTACCTGCGCGGGCTGGGGCTGATTGCACCGGATCAGTGAGCATCAGATGCCGCGCGCAATCTCGAACCAGAAAGATAGCCCGACGGTCCGGCTTTTTGGATATTTAATGCACAAAGAAGGCCATCGAGATCCCTCCGGTATCCGCTCGGGCGCATTAACCTTAACGCCCTGAATATTAAGGTTTACGTGCGTCGCGCTGTGCAGGCCCCTGCTTCTTTGTGCTTCAAATATCCAATCCCCACCCTCGCGGCCCGCGTCGCCGGGTGATATGACGCCTTGAAACGACCCCAATCCCGCCCGGAGGCACGCTGCGATGACCTGGAAAACCCTCGATGATATGGATCTTGCTGGCAAGATCGTCCTGACCCGCGTCGATATCAACGTGCCCGTCAAGGATGGCACCGTCACCGATGCCACGCGGATCACGCGCATCGTGCCGACCATCACCGATATCCTCGCCAAGGGCGGCACGCCTGTCATGCTGGCTCATTTCGGACGCCCCAAGGGCCAATATGTCCCCGAGATGAGCCTGCGCGTCACGCTGCCGACGCTTGAGGCCGAACTGGGCCGCGCCGTCACCTTTATCGAAAAGCCCGATCGCGCCACGCTGGAGGACGCGCCGGGGGGCAGCGTCATCTTGATCGAAAACACCCGCTTTACCGCGATGGAGGAGGCCAACGACCCCAAAATGGCCGGGTTCCTGGCCTCTCTGGGCGATATATTCTGCAATGATGCGTTTTCGGCGGCCCATCGCGCGCATGCCTCGACCGAGGGCGTGGCCCGGTTGTTGCCCTCCTGCGCGGGGCGCCTGATGCAGGCGGAGCTGCAGGCGCTGGAGGCCGCCTTGGGCAATCCGGCCCGGCCCGTGGCCGCCGTCGTGGGCGGGGCCAAGGTATCGTCCAAGCTCGAACTTCTGGGCAATCTGGTGGAAAAGGTCGATCACCTGATCATCGGCGGCGGCATGGCCAACACGTTTCTGGCGGCACAAGGCCTGCCGGTTGGCACATCGCTGGCCGAACATGACCTGACCGACACCGCGCGCGCCATCCTGGCCAAGGCCGCGACCACCGGCTGCACCGTGCATCTGCCGCGCGACATTGTCGTCGCGCGCGATTTTGCCGCCCATGCGCCGCACCAGATACTGGCCGCCGATCAATGCCCCGAGGATGCGATGATCCTGGATGCGGGGCCCGAAACCGTGGCGGCCCTGTCGGCGCTGTTTGCAACCTGCAAGACGCTGATCTGGAACGGCCCGCTTGGAGCGTTCGAGCTTGAGCCCTTCAACGCCGCCACCAACAAGGCAGCCCAGGTCGCCGCCGAACTGACCCAGACCGGCGGGCTGATCTCGGTGGCCGGCGGCGGCGATACGGTGGCAGCCCTCAACCAGGCCGGCGTCGCCCAACACTTCACCTATATCTCGACCGCCGGTGGCGCGTTTCTGGAATGGATGGAAGGCAAGACCCTGCCCGGCGTTGCGGCCTTGCAGGGATAGGGCGGCGTCAATCGGCCTCTGTTAGCGTAACCAGAATTGCGGCCCGCCAAGCCCTGCAATATGACCGGACCAGACCGGCAGGCGCGCCCTGCCCCAGAAAAAACCCGGGGGATACCCAGATGCCGAACCCAGATCAGACCGCAAAAATTCGCGCCGGACAGGGCTTTATCGCCGCGCTCGATCAATCGGGTGGCTCTTCGCCCAAGGCGCTCAAACTTTATGGCATCGATGAGAGCGCCTATGCCTCGGATGCCGAGATGTTCGACCTGATCCATGCCATGCGCGCGCGCATCGTCAATTCACCCGCCTTTTCCGGCGACCGTGTGGTCGGGGCGATCCTTTTTGAGATGACGATGGATCGCGACATTGGCGGCAAGCCTTCGGCGGCGGCGCTGTGGGAAGATAACGGCGTTGTGCCTTTTCTTAAGGTTGACAAGGGCTTGGAAGAGGCGCGCGACGGCGTCAAGCTGATGAAACCGATGCCCGATCTCGATGCGCTGCTGACCCGGGCCAAGGGGCTTGGCGTATACGGGACCAAGATGCGCGCGGTCATCGACGCGGCCAACCCCGGCGGCATCACCGCGATTGTCGATCAGCAGTTCAAGGTCGGGGCGCAGATCATCGGCCATGGGTTGGTGCCCATTCTTGAGCCCGAGATCACCATCTCGATCCCCGATAAGGCCGAAGCCGAGGCGATGCTATGCGACGCGATCCTGGCCCGGCTCAATGCCTTGCCCGAAAACCAGATGGTGATGCTGAAGCTGACCCTGCCCGAGGTCGATAACCTCTATAAGCCGCTGGTCGATCACCCGCGCGTCCTGAAGGTCGTGGCGCTGTCGGGCGGTTATAACCGCGCGGAGGCCAATGCCCGCCTCGCCCGTCAGACGGGCATGATCGCAAGTTTTAGCCGCGCCCTGACCGAAGGGCTTTCGGCAGATCAGAGCGATGCCGACTTTGACGCCGCTCTGGATGCTGCCATCGCCTCGATCGCGGCGGCCTCGGTCGCGGGCTGACCGGCGCGAAAAAAAAAGCCAAAGCCCCGCGCCCTTATCGGCGCGGGGCACCGGATGATTTCAGGCCTCGGCCCCTTCGCCGATATAGGTCTGGAAAAAGGCGGGCTCGCCCATGCGGTCCAAGAGCGCAAGCTGCTGATCGAGCCAGCCCCAATGCCCTTCCTCATCCAGCGCGATGGTCTCAAACAGCACCCGGGTGCCGATATCATTGGCTTCGCCCGCTTCCCGCGCGGCCTGCGAATAAAACGCGATCGCCTCGGCCTCATCGGCGCGGTCGGCTGCGAACATCTCGGCCAAGGTGCCGGCGCGCACCGGTTTCTTGGCGGCCACGACATCAGGGCTACCGCCCAGAAACAGGATCCGGTCAATGAAATTCCCGGCATGGCCAAGCTCTTCGGTCATCTCTTCGCGCATCTTGGCGGCCAGCTTGTCCAGGCCCCAATCCGTCAGCACATGGGCATGCAGCAGATATTGCTGAACCGCTGACATCTCCATCGCAAGACCCTGTTGCAGGGCGGCGATACTGGTCTGTTTTCCGGGCATGAAGCGATCCTTTCGATCCGATTTGGCGGGCTCAGGCAGGGCCCGCTCTGTCAATTTAGAATTAATCTAAGTTGCCACCCGCCGAACGCAACCCCGCCGCCCGGAATACCGCAGGCCGTGATGTCGCACCTTATCCCAGACGCTCGAGAATATCGGCCGTCTCGCGCGCGCCCATGCTGCCCGCGACCTGCCCGCGCGCATCGCCCAACCTGGTCTCGGCATAGGCCGCGGCAATGGCATCGGGGGCCTGTTGCAGCAGCACCGCCGCGCTCAAGAGCCGCGCCAGGCTTTCGGCAAACCAGCGCGCCTCGGCCTCGGGCGGCAACCCGGGCCAGCGGGTCTGATGCGCCTTTAGCGCCGCGTCATAGGCGTGCGACTGGCCGGTCGCGGCCTGCAATTCCGCCGCCAAAACCTCGCCCGACAACGGCGCGCGCGCCAATGTGCGCAGGATATCGAGGCAGATCACATTGCCCGACCCTTCCCAGATCGAATTGAGCGGGGCCTCGCGGTAGAGCATCGGCAGCCCGCTTTCGACGACATAGCCAATACCGCCCAGGATCTCCATCGCCTCGTAGACCAGGCCGGGGCAGAGCTTGTTATTGAGGAATTTCGCCAGCGCCACGGCGATGCGGGCAAAGGCGCGCTCGGCTTCGGTGGTGCCATCAAAGGCGCGCGCCACCCGCAGGCCAAGCGCCGTCGCCCCCTCCCAGTCCAGAACCAGATCGGCCAGCACCGCCTGCATCAGCGGCTGGTCGATCAACCGGCGCTGAAACGCGGTGCGGTGGCGCACCCAATGATGCGCCTCGGCCAACGCCGCCCGCATCAGGCCAGCCGGGGCCAGCGCGGTATCGAGCCTGGTGTGATGCACCATGTCGAGGATCGCGGCCACCCCGCGCCCGGCCTCACCGACCTGCAGCGCAAAGGCATCGTGATATTCGATCTCGGTCGAGGCATTGGCGCGATTGCCCAGCTTGTCCTTGAGCCGCATCAGGTGGGTGGCGTTGCGATCCCCCTCCCGCCAGCGCGGCACCAGAAAACAGGTAAGCCCGCCCGGGGCCTGCGCCAGTGTCAGGAACCCGTCCGACATCGGGGCCGAGCAGAACCATTTATGCCCGGTCAGCCGCCAACCGCCATCGCCCGCCCGCGCCGTGGTGGAATTGCTGCGCAGATCGCTGCCGCCCTGCTTTTCCGTCATCGCCATGCCAAGCGTCAGCGCGCGTTTTTTCGCCGCCGGCGCAATGGCCGGGTCATATTCGGCAACGCCCAGTTTTTCCGCCCAGACCGGATCGAGCCTGGGGTCCGAGCGGATGAGCGGCATCGCCGCATAGGACATGGTCATCGGGCAGCAGGTGCCGGGCTCAACCTGGCTGTGCAGATAAACCATCGCAGCATGGGTGACATGCGATCCGCCGTTCCAGGGGCCCGCAGCATACCCTGCGCCGAGCCCGAGCCGCATCATATGGTGGTAGCCGGGTGGAAACCGCACCTCATCCAACCGCCGCCCGCCCCGGTCAAAGAGGCATAATTCCGGCCCCGTGCGTTCCGCCTCGCGCGCGGCACCTTGGGTCTCTTCGCTGCCCAATGCCGCGCCATATGCGGCCAGCGCCGCGCCGTCGGCCCCGATTGCATGGTCGCGCAGGACCCGGTCCCCGGCCCAGAGATCGCGCGCGCCCTGAACGGGGGGCTGGTTGATGACCGCGTGGGTCGGCAGCTCGGATCGTGCATCGCTCATGGCGCATCATACCGTAAAACTGAACCGAATCAGGGGATTCCCTTTTGCATCTTAATATGCGAGTCTGACGGCAGTCGCCCATTAAACGAGGCGGCGGGATGGCAGATGCAGAAAAAACGTTTCGTAACCGGGCTATTGATGCCCATGGGGCTGCTCTTTGTCGGGGCCTATTTCACCTTTGCCGCTGTGCAGGGCGATTACGGATTGTTTCAACGCATCCAGATCGAAGCCGAGCGCGATATTTATCAGGCCGAACTGGACGCGCTGCGCGCGCAAACCGCAGAAATGACCCTGCTGACGCGGCGGCTGTCGGATGATTATCTGGATCTTGATCTCCTGGATCAGCAAGCCCGTGAACGGCTGGGCTATATGCGCGCCGATGAGGTCGTTCTGCCCTGATCCCTGCCCGATGGCAGTGCCAATTTCGCGCATTCTGACGCAAGGGCAATTCTTTGGGTGATTTTTCCGCCGCGATGCGATAATGGATAGTTTAACGTTGAACTATCCATCCAATCCTGCAGGAGGGGCTCGCATGGCCGCACGCAAGGCATCTGCGAAAAGTACCGCAAAACCAAATGTTTCCGCCGAAGAACTGCTGAATTTTTATCGCGAAATGCTGCTTATCCGCAGATTCGAGGAAAAGGCCGGTCAGCTTTATGGCATGGGTCTGATTGGCGGGTTCTGTCACCTCTATATCGGTCAGGAAGCGGTTGTTGTGGGCCTCGAGGCCGCAACCAAAGAGGGCGACAAGCGCATCACCTCCTATCGCGATCACGGCCATATGCTGGCCTGCGGCATGGATCCCAAGGGCGTGATGGCCGAGCTTACCGGACGCGAGGGCGGCTATTCCAAGGGCAAGGGCGGCTCGATGCACATGTTCTCGAAGGAGAAGCATTTCTACGGCGGCCACGGCATTGTCGGCGCGCAGGTCCCGCTTGGCGCGGGCCTGGCGTTTTCCGACAAATACAAGGGCAATGACAACGTCACCTTCACCTATTTCGGTGATGGCGCGGCCAATCAGGGCCAGGTCTACGAGACCTTCAACATGGCCGCGCTTTGGCAGCTGCCGGTGATTTTCGTCATTGAAAACAACCAATATGCGATGGGCACGGCGCAGGTGCGGTCAACCTCCAGCCCCGATATCTATACCCGTGGCGCGGCCTTTGGCATTCCCGGCGAAACCGTCGATGGCATGGATGTGCTGGCGGTCAAGGCGGCCAGCGAAAAGGCCACAGCCCATTGCCGCGCGGGCAAGGGCCCCTACATCCTCGAGGTCAAAACCTACCGCTATCGCGGCCATTCCATGTCGGACCCGGCGAAATACCGGACCCGCGAGGAAGTGCAGGAAATGCGCGAAAAGCGTGATCCCATTGAACAGGTGCGCCAGACATTGCTGACCGGCAAACATGCCAGCGAGGATGAATTGAAGGCGATCGACAAGGAAATCAAGGGCATCGTCAATGACGCCGCCGAGTTCTCCAAGGAAAGCCCCGAGCCCGCGCTCGCGGAACTTTGGACCGATATTTACGCTGACGCCTGAGGGGAGACGACACTTATGGCAACTGAAATTCTCATGCCCGCCCTCTCTCCGACCATGGAAGAAGGCACGCTGGCCAAATGGCTGGTGAAAGAAGGCGATACTGTATCCTCGGGCGATATCCTGGCCGAGATCGAAACCGACAAGGCCACGATGGAGTTTGAGGCCGTCGATGAAGGCGTAATGGGCCGGATCCTGATCGCGGAAGGCACCGAGGGCGTGGCCGTCAACACCGCCATCGCGGTGCTGCTGGACGAGGGCGAAGATGCCTCTGCCGCGCCCGCGCCCGTTGCCGAGGCGGCCCCCGCTGCGGCACCGAGTTCCGCGCCTGCTGCGGCACCGGCACCCGCGCAGATCGCCGCCCCCGTGCCCACGGTCACTGTCGAGCCTGATTACCCCGCAGGCACCGAAACCAGGACCCAGACCGTGCGCGAAGCGCTGCGCGACGGCATGGCCGAGGAAATGCGCCGCGACGAAGATGTCTACCTGATGGGCGAAGAAGTCGCCGAATATCAGGGGGCCTACAAGATCAGCCAGGGCATGCTGGACGAATTCGGCGCGAAACGCGTGATCGACACGCCGATCACCGAACACGGCTTTGCCGGCATCGCTGTCGGGGCCTCGTTTGGTGGCCTGAAACCGATCGTCGAGTTCATGACCTTCAACTTCGCCATGCAGGCGATTGACCAGATCATCAATTCGGCAGCCAAGACGCTTTATATGTCGGGCGGTCAGATGGGCGCGCCGATGGTGTTTCGGGGGCCGAACGGGGCCGCCGCGCGCGTGGGGGCCCAACACAGCCATGACTACGCCGCCTGGTATGCCCAGGTGCCCGGTCTGAAAGTGGTGATGCCCTATTCGGCGGCCGATTACAAAGGCCTGATGAAAACCGCCATCCGCGACCCTAACCCTGTGATTTTCCTGGAAAACGAGATCCTCTATGGCCGCTCGGGCGAGGTGCCGGTGCTGGATGATTTCACCATTCCCTTTGGCAAGGCGCGGGTCTGGCGCGAGGGCTCGGATGTCACCATCGTCAGCTTTGGCATCGGCATGCAATACGCGCTGGAGGCCGCCGACAAGCTGGCCGAAGAGGGCATTGCCGCCGAAGTGATCGACCTGCGCACGCTCAGGCCAATTGACTATGACACGGTGCTGGCCTCGGTGATGAAAACCAACCGCTGCGTGACCGTCGAGGAAGGCTTTCCCGTCGCCTCGATCGGCAATCATCTCAGCGCCACGATCATGGAACGCGCCTTCGATTATCTCGACGCGCCGGTGATCAACTGCACCGGCAAGGACGTGCCGATGCCCTATGCGGCCAATCTTGAGAAGCTCGCGCTGGTGACCACCGATGAGGTCATCGAGGCAGTGAAAAAAGTCACCTACCGGTAGAGGGAATGATGGAGATCAAGGGCCGCGATCCGGCTACGGAATGCTACCGCGTCGTCATGACGGTCGATGGCCGCGAGGTCACCGGGCTGGTCCCGGAACGGCTGGCGGCGGAGATGCATCTGATCGGCGCGCGGCCCTCCCACCAGACAGCCTATGTCTGGATCGCCGAAAACAGACCGAAAATAGAAGCCGCGATCACCAAGCTTGCCCGCGGCACCGGGCGCCCGAAGGCCCCGTTTGACCAAATTACACTGATTGAGGAGCGTTGACATGCCCACTGAAATCCTGATGCCCGCCCTCTCGCCGACGATGGAAGAAGGCACGCTGGCCAAATGGCTGGTGAAAGAAGGCGATAGCGTCAATTCCGGCGATCTGCTGGCCGAGATCGAGACCGACAAGGCCACGATGGAGTTCGAGGCCGTCGATGAGGGCGTGATCGGCAAGATCCTGATCGCGGAAGGCAGCGAAGGCGTGGCCGTGAACACCGCCATCGCGGTGCTGCTTGGCGATGGCGAAACTGCCGATGATATCGGCGCGGCCTCGGCGCCGGCGGCCGCCCCGGCGTCTGAGGCCCCTGCCGCTGCCGCCCCGGCCCCTGCTGCCGCTGCGGCCCCTGCCCCGGCAGCGCCGGCCGCCGCCGATGGCAGCCGCATCTTTGCCTCCCCCCTGGCCCGCCGGATCGCGTCGCAAAAGGGCCTGGATCTCAACCAGATCGCAGGCTCGGGCCCGCGCGGCCGGATCGTGAAGGCCGATGTCGAAGGCGCAACCGCTGCGCCCGCCGCGGCCCCCGCCCCCGCATCTGCCCCGGCTGCCGCTGCCGCCGCGATGCCCACTGGTCCATCAACCGATGTGGTCCTGAAAACCTATGCCGATCGCGAGTTTGAAGAGGTCAAGCTCGACGGTATGCGCAAGACCATCGCCGCACGCCTGACCGAGGCCAAGCAGACCATCCCGCATTTCTACCTGCGCCGCGATATCCGGCTGGATGCGCTCTTGAAATTCCGCAGCCAGTTGAACAAGCAACTTGAGGCGCGCGGTGTGAAACTGTCGGTGAATGATTTCATCATCAAGGCCGTCGCCAATGCGCTGCAGGCCGTGCCCGAGGCCAACGCGGTCTGGGCTGGCGATCGTGTGCTCAGCCTCAAACCCTCGGATGTGGCCGTCGCCGTGGCCATCGAGGGCGGGCTTTTCACGCCGGTTCTGCGCGATGCCGATATGAAATCGCTCTCGGCGCTGTCAACCGAGATGAAGGACCTCGCCGCCCGCGCCCGCGACCGCAAACTTGCGCCGCATGAATACCAGGGCGGGGCTTTTGCGGTCTCCAATCTCGGCATGTTCGGCATCGACAATTTCGACGCCATCGTGAACCCGCCGCATGCCGGCATTCTGGCCGTTGGTGCCGGGGCCAAAAAACCTGTGGTTGGCGAAGATGGCGAATTGGCGGTGGCTACCGTGATGTCGGTCACCATGTCGGTCGATCATCGGGTTATCGATGGCGCGCTCGGCGCGAACCTCTTGAACGCCATCGTCGATAATCTGGAAAATCCGATGGTCATGCTAGCCTGATCACGGCCAAGGCCTGAAACGCAAAAAAGGCGGGCCGCAATGGCCCGCCTTTTTTAGCTATTCTCAACCGGCAGTCAGACCTCGGAACCACCCGGCACGATCTGATCCATCGACATTGCAGGCTGATCGCACCCGGCCTCGCCCACGATCCTGGCGGGCACACCTGCCACCGTCTTGCAGGGCGGCACCGGTTCAAGAACGACCGATCCGGCGGCAATCCGGCTGCATTTGCCAACGATGATATTGCCCAGAACCTTGGCACCCGCGCCGATCAGAACGCCATCCTCAATCTTGGGGTGGCGATCGTCATCTTCCTTGCCCGTTCCGCCAAGCGTGACCGAATGCAGCATCGAGACATTGTCGCCCACCACCGCCGTTTCACCAATCACGATGGAATGGGCGTGGTCGATCATGATGCCCTGGCCAATGCGGGCGGCGGGATGAATGTCGATGCCGAACATCTCGCTGACGCGCATCTGCACGAAATAGGCCAGATCGGTGCGCCCCGCCTTCCACAGATGATGGCCGACGCGAAACGCCTGAATGGCCTGGAACCCCTTGAAATAAAGCAAAGGTTGCAAAAACCGGTGGCAGGCCGGATCGCGGTCGAAGACGGCCACGATATCGGCCCGCGCAGCCGCGCCCAATGTGGGATCCGCGCAATAGGCATCATCGGCGATTTCGCGGATCAGTTGTTCCGACATATCACCCGAGGCCAGTTTCTGCGCCATGCGATAGGCCAAAGCCGCCTCAAGCGAGCCGTGATGCAGGATACAGCCATGCACCAGCCCGCCCAAAAGCGGCTCATCGACCACGGCGGCTTCGGCCTCGCGGGTGATACGGCTCCAGACCGGGTCGAGCTCGGCCAATTGGGTGCGGGTTTTTGCCATCACAGGCCTCCTGCGGTTCTGATGCTCTCCTTGATACATCAGATCGCGGGGCAGAACCAAGGTGAAACCTGTGATGGCCGGGATCACAATCGCTTATACAGCGTCAGGGATTGTGAATTGTGCATAGTGAATGGCGATCCGCACCGTACCGGCCGCGAAATCACCACCATTTGCGCTCAACAGCAGCGGCGTGCTGGCCCAAACCACAAACGGGTTTACCGGGCCGCTGATCCATGAATTTTGCGCAATGCCCAACCCGTCGCCAAACCGTGTATCGCTGGCCGCATCGCCAAGACGCCAATCGGAAAGCGTTCCGGTAATGGCATCCGTCACCCGCCCGGTCACGCCCAACACCAGCGCGCGCGCCGGAAATGCCAGGCTGGCTGTCACGCTTGCCCCTGCCGTGATGCTCAGATCGGCCTCAGCGCTCATCATGGCCATCCCGCCGCCACCCGGCGTCGCGCTCAGCCCGCCCGCATGCCAACCGCCACCATCGTGCAAATCGACCGTGCCGGTATCGGCCACAAAGGCGCGCCATCCCGCTTGCGGCGTAAGAAACGCCCATCCGCCGTTGGCGAATTGCGCCACATCGCCATCGCGCCCGGCCCAGTCATTGACTGCATTGGTCGGCACGCCAAAGCAGTCGCCGTCCAGAACCGTGCCCGGCGGCGTGGTCTGGCTGCGCGAGCGCAAGGTCAACTGCACAGCGCCATCCAGGCGCTGCAATGCCTCGTTAACGGTTACGTGTTTTTGCGCCTGCGACGCGGCCAGCAATGGCAGGCTCAGGTTTGTTGTCTCAGTCATTGATCTCGATCCTTGCAAATGATCCGGGGCCGAAGCGCGCAGAAATCTGCGCGACTTCAATGGTATAGGGCGCGGTCACTCCGTCAGCGGCCCGCGTCACATCGCTGTAGGCAAAGGCCGGCGTGGCGATGGTCGTCTCTCGTTGCAGAACACCGCCCGCATCACGGATACGCAGCAAGTAGCTCTCCATATCCTCGCCCAGCGGCACCTCGGTCCCCTGCCAGCTATCGCCGTCGATCCGGGTGCGCCGGATCCAGGTGATCTCACGGCTCGTGCCAACCTGCGGCGCACGCAGATGCGCCGGCGCGTAGGGCCTCAGCCCGATCCCGTCAAAGGCCAGATCGCGATGCACATAACTGGGGTGGTCATAGCTCTTGGCCGCCTGCCCCACCCGGTAATGCCGCGCCAGCCCGCGCGCCGACAGCGCCAGGTCGATCTGCTGTGGCCCGCCATCGAGTAACACAAAAAGCGAGCCCACCGGCCAGTCGAGCGGCAGCGTTCCATCCGTGCCTGCCTGTCCGCGCAGCCGCATGGTGATGTCCCACAAGTCCTCGCCCACCAACGTGGCACCGGCAAACTGGATCACCTCCCAATTGCCGCCATCACCATCGCCGATCGCGGCCGCATTGGCTCCGTTCAGCACATCCTCAAGCGCGACCGAGGCCAGCGCACCGGCGCTCAACCGCACCCTCAGTGCCGGCCCACGGTCCCAGACGCCCGGCTCAGCCGCAAAGAGCGCGCTCTCCAACACACCAACGACCGAGCGCCGCTCGATCAGCGTATTCAACGCATAGCCGCTGTCATTGGCCGAGCCATAGGCGGCCACAACCCCGGGCCACGGCACCGCCGCCACCGCCAGATGCGGCGCATGTTCCAGCTCATCGCCCGTCAAGAGCGGCAGATCCATGAACACCGGGCTGACCGGCACCGGCGGCACAAACGCCTCCAGCGCGACCGCCTCGTCGACCGTGTCCGAGGGCGCGTAAATCTCCATCTCGGAGCGTACCGCCTCAACCTGACGCGCGCCGGTATCCTCGACCCGGTCCACCCGCCAGGAGGATCCGTCCTCCATCTCGAAAATGGTCCCCGCCCCGATATCGCGACGCGAAGGCGGCAGGGCAAAGCTGATCGTGTCGCGCGCCACCCGCGATTCCGCGAGCCATCGTTCGGCCACGGCGCGCCCTTCGCCACCTGTCATGACCAAGGGCAGATCGCTCTGGCTGATGCCTTCCTCGGCATCGTCGGGGAAAACCGCTTCGCCAATGCGGGTCTCATAGGCCCCGGCCGCCTCCACATGCGACAGGCGCACCCGGCCCACCATATCGGCGCGCGGCTGGCGTGTGTTGACCGGAGCGGCCAGACCGTCCTCGCCCACGGCCATCAGACTGGCATCGACCACCGCGTCGCTCATACCCACCCGCGATCGGAACACCAGCGTGCCGTCGCGCTCACTCGCCTCAAACCCATAGGCCAGCATCAATGGCTGCATCCGGGCCCTTGCGCTTTCAACATCAGACGAGACCGCTCCACGCACAAGCCCGTGCAAGCCGCTGACATCATAGTCATAAACGCCTGCCGCCTCACAAATCTCGGCGACAACATCAGCCAGCGGCTGCACCCCCATCCGCCCCGAGATCCAATGCCCGCGGGCATAATTTCCGCCATCCGACCACAGTTCCCAATTGTTCGGAAAGGCAGGCCAGGGCCGCGCATCCCAGGCCCAGACATAGGCATGCTCCATATCCAGCATCGACCCGTCATACAGCTCCGACACCGGGTTATTTTCAGGGTCCGACCAGTAGCTCGTCATCGCGCGCAGATATTGCATCTGGATCAGGTCGTCGCGGCGGCCTGTCGAGTAATACGGGATTGCGGATTCCGACGATTTCGGATCCAGGAATTTGTTGGGCTGGTTGGTGCCTTTGTCAATCGCGGCGCAGCCCAGTTCTGTAAAACGGATGGGTTTGGATTGAGGGATCCATTCCGTTGGCCGCGTTAGGCGATTGCCGCCGCGCCGGTCATGGTGCCGATTGCGCCACCAGTTTTTCGTGTCCTTGTAAGCAAAGACCCAAGGTTCATCGATCTCCGACACCCAAAATGACAGATGCATTTCCAACGGGGTGGCTTCAAGTTCGGGCCAAGCTACGGCGGGTTCACCCACCACCACGCTGGATCCGTCAAAGTCAATCCAATTTGAATCGTCTTTTCCAGACCAGCTCGCCGCCTCCAACGCCCCTCCCCAGCTTGTAAACGCCTCCGCAATGAATCTCCCGTCAACCCAAAGGGCCACGCGTGCAGGTGCGCTTGGTTTAAACTCCCATAGGATCTCGTGAAAATGCCCATCAAACGGCAGATCGGTTACCGGAACGTCCAAAACGATGGTGTTGCCATCCGAACTGGTTTTCGCAGCCCCACCATCACCCGCTCGAACCCGAAAGGTCGTGCCGCCATCGCGCACGCCGACATAGGTTCCCCGACCCGTGCCGCCGTGTTCCCACAGCAGACCGTCAACAGGCACGACGGGCAAGCGGACCCGCCCGAAAAAGACCACTTCTTCGCTCTTATATGCATCCGCGAAATCCCGGGATCGGCCAATATCCGCTGTCTCGACCGCCTCTCCAAGAACAACCCCTTGGGTATTTCCCGAAATCGGCAAACGTCGCTGCGCGTCACGCCCCTCGGCCGAGCCATAATACCAATCATAACCTTCGCCACCTTCGATATTGGCGCGCAGATATTCCAGATTGTAGATCGAACGCCACGCGGCGTCGGCGTGGTCCTGGCCCTCGCGCCAATCGCTGAGCGGCATGTAATTATCGATGCCCACAAAGTCGATATTGTCATCGGCCCAAAGCGGATCGAGATGGAAATACACATCACCTGACCCATCCTGCGGGTGATAGCCAAAGTATTCCGACCAATCGGCCGCATAGGACAGCTTGGCATCGGGCAGCAGGGCGCGCACCTCAGCCGCCAGATCAATGAGCGCCTGAACGGCAGGAAACCCATCCGCCCCGCGCAACTGAGTCAGGCTGCGCATCTCGGACCCGATGCAAAAGCTCTCGACCCCGCCAGCAGCGGCACACAGCGCCGCATAATGCAGGATAAACCGTCGATACCGCCATTCGGCCGGACCCGAATAACTGACCTGCCCGCCGGAGACCGAAAAATCCGACGCCGACGCCGTCCCAAAGAAATCCGCAACCTGCGCATCCGCAGTCGCCGTCCTGTCGACGGTCCCGGCAACGCCCGGGGCCTTGTCGCCGGTAATTCGCCCGCGCCACGGCAAGGCCGGCTGCTCGCCTGTCTCCGCCCAAGGGTCCGGCAGCCCGCTTCCTTGCAGGATTTCCATCAACAGGAACGGATAGAACATCACCTCCTGCCCGGCCGCGTTCAGCGCCGCGATAGCCTCGATCACCGAGGCATCGGCGGGCGTTCCGCCATAGATCACGCGCCCATCGACCTGCGCGATCGCTTCGGCGCTCGCGCGCGTCGCACCGGCCACGACCCAAGGCATTTCGGCACCATCTGCCTCTTGTTGCTCGACCTTTGGCTTAACAAGGCATTGGCCCGCCCGCAGATCATCGCCGAACCAGCTGACGATCAGGCTGGTGGCCCCACAATTGGGCAACTCGCCCTGCAGATTATCCAGCGCGCGCAGGAAATCCGCCTCGCCGCTGGCAGTGTTCACATTGGCGCTGGCCGATTTGCCAAGGCCATGCGCATAGCTCACCGGTGTGGTCGCCAGCGCGTATTCGCCGGTGCCGGGCATCATGGCCACGGCGCGGATCGCCTGGCTTGGCTGCGGCGGGGCGTCCAGCATCTCGGGCTGCGCCGGCCGGATCACCTCGAAACTCAGCTGCGGAACCCGGTTGCCATAAGGTGCCAGGTCCAGATCCTCGATCACCACATAGGCAATGCCGCGATAGGCAGGCACCTGGCCCGCGCCTTCCACGGCCTCCATCTTGGGGTCGGGCATCTGATCGTCGGTACCGCGATAGACGCGCATCGTAACATCGGTCTGCGCAATCTCGGCCCCATCGGCCCAGACCCGCCCGACCCGCGCGATCTCTCCCTCGCAGAGCGCCACCGCCAAACTCACCGAATAGTTATAGCTTGCCGTGCGCGGCTGTGGCGGCGCGCCCTTGCCGCCGCCCGTCACCGTCGCCTCTTCGCGGAATTGCGTGGCCCAGATCACCTGCCCGCCCAGCCGCATCTGCCCAAAGAGCCGCGCAACCGGCGCGCCTTCGGCAGCGCCGGTCAGACGGAACCGGTCCATCCGGCCCTGCTCGATCACCTCAGATCCCTGACCCAGTAATCGCTGGTCGATGACCCGCCCGAGCGTGGCCCCCACCGCACGCCCGATCACAGCGCCGGTCAGCCCCAGGGCCGTGCCCGAGGACAAACCGCCGATCGCGGCACCCGCCGCTGACAGTAGGATAGTCGCCATGAATTCAGGTCCTTTCCGGAAACGCAAAACGCGCCACGATGCGCCGCTCCCAAGGCGGCGTCAGGGCACTTTCGACAACTCCATGGCCACTATAGGCATGGATGAATGTGGGGCTGATGCCGGTTTCGGCCTGCACCCCCAGATGTTTAGCAACTGCCCCGCGACGCATGCGGAACAACAGCAGATCGCCTGCCGCCGCCCCAGACAGGGGCTTCGGCCTCAGATGCCTTAGTGCAGCGCGCCAAAGCCGCTCATCGCCCTGCGGCTCGGACCAGTCGCGCGTATAGGCGGGCACGGGTTCAGGCTCCGTGCCGAACACGTCACGCCACACACCCCGTACCAGACCCAGACAGTCAGCCCCCGCACCGGGGCTTGAGGCCTGATGCACATAAGGCGTGCCGATCCAGCCTCGCGCCACCTCGATCACCGTGCTCATCGCAAGCTGCCGCCACCCGAAGGCGCGGATCCCCGACCGGGATAGGCCATCACCCAATCATCACCCGGAATATCAGGGAATCCCTGAAAATTCAGAATGTTGGAGAACTTCAGACGACAGGTTTCCAACCGTTTGTCACAGCCCGCCTCAAGGCGCACGAGATCGCCCGCGGCAAGCTCTGCGCGCAGCTCCTCCCACAGCTCGACGCGGCGTTCTCCGCCCGCAAACCGGTCGTTCTTGATGACACCAATCAGCCCCTCAGCGGCCCCCGACAGCACCGTCAGCCGCCCACGCTCAAACCAGCGCGGCGAATACTCGTTGAGCCCGTCAAAGACCAAAACCCGATCCTCATCGATCCGGCTCACCGCGCCTTCATGGGCATATCCCGGGGTCGCGAGGTCAAAGCCACAGGCCGCATCGCCCAAGATAGCCGAACAGGGCCGTTGATAGACCCGCCCCTCAGGCCGGTTCATCGGCTCGGCCAGGCCACGCAGTTCAACCTGAAATGCCCCGCCCTGACGCTCAAGCTCCCCGAACGAGCCCTTGAATTGCAGCGCCCGGTTTTCCGGGGCCGACCAGTTGACCAGCCAGGCCTCCACCACCGCGCCATCAAACCGCCCGGCCAGAATATCCTCCTCGGTGATCGCAGCATCGCTCAGCGCGCCAACGGCCTCGGTATTGTCTACCGACAGGCCCGTGGTCTGGCTCAGCGCCGCCGCCGACAGCCCGGTATCGGCCTTGAACATGGTGCCATCAAACGCCAGCGCGACATCGTGATCGGTAAAGCCATGGGTCACCCCATCGGCGCGCGTCACGCGCCAACACCGGGCAACCTCGCTGGCCCCGGTCTGCAAATGCGCCAGCAGCCCCTCTTCCGCGCCGCTCATACCCGGATCTCCACAACCGGCACATCCGGCGCGTCGCCCGCCTGGAAACTGGCCAATGAGGTCTGGATCCGGTCGATATCGAACCGCACCGGCACGTCGAACTCAAAGCTCGCCGCCACCTCCACACCCTCATCGGGCGCGTCGTTGAAACTGATCAGCCCGGTCGCATGATCGACATCGAAATGCGTCCGATAGACCAGCTCCGCCTCGTCCAGCCCCGCCAAGACGCTGCCATCCACGGGTTTGGTGATCGGGCGCGCATAGGTTTCGGCCCCTGATCGGTAGAGCTTGGTCAGCTGAAAAACCTTGGTTTCGCCATCGCCTATACCGATTACATTATCCCTGTAATGCAAAGGCTTGGAGGGCGCGGTGCCCTTGTAATCCGACCAATCCTTCCAGCGAAACCCGTGCAATTGCCCGCGCCTTGCTTCGAAAAACGCGATCAGCGCCTCGATATCGTCCAGCGATCGCATCCCCACGCCCGCATCATAGCGGCGGCGCGAATGCGCCCAGGGGGTGTTGCGTTCCTCGAACCCGTTGGCCAGCGTCACCACCTCGGTGCGCCGTTCGGGCCCGCCGACCGAGCCAAAGCTCAGATTGGCGGGAAAGCGAATTTCATGAAATGCCATCTCTGGGCCTCCCTCAACGATTGCGTTGCCCGCGCGACAGCGCCCGGCCCATCTGGGCGGCAATCTGGCTTTTTGATTTCTGGAACCCCTGCACATCGGGGGTCTGAATATTCATGGTGATATTGACCGGCGCACCACCGCCGCGGGCCTGCACGCCAAGCCGGCCGTCGGCCCCGCGGGTCAGCGGCATGATCGCTTCGGGCCCCGCTTCACCCATCAACCCGATGCCCCCGCGCATGGCGAAATTCGTCGGGCCATTGACGATGCCCCCCCGGGCAAAGGGCGTCACTCGCCCGCCGGAAAACGCGCCGCCCCTTTCAAACGGCAGGATGCCTGACACCAGCGCGTTCATCCCATTGGCCAGCGCCCCGCCAACGGCATTCTGAACCGGTCGCAGCGCCGTGTTATAGGCCGCATCAACCATGCTTTGCGCCACGCTGCGCAATGCATCCGAGAGCCGCATCCCGTCAAACACCACCCCGTCAAAGGCGCGCCGCAAGCCGGTGCCAAAGGACCGGCTCAATCCCTGCACCTCGCGGCCGGTATAAAGCATGGTCTCCTGCATCGTGCGCAGCTCGCCCTGAAAGGCCGCGACCATCGCCGTGGCCGAGCCAAGCGAAGCCTCCAGCTCTCCCAATTCGGCGTCAAAGCCGTCAATTTCTTCATCCATTGCCATGATCCTTCACATCCGCATCGGGAAACCGGGCGGCCAGGGCCTCAAGCCCCGCCCGTCCCATCGGCGCAATGCCAGGCTCATCGCCCAGCATCAGCAACAGTTCCGCAGGCGTCAGCGCCCAAAACGCCGCCGGGCTCAGCCCAAGCCCCTGCATCCCGGCCCGCATCAGACCGGGCCAGTCAAACGGCCTTGCGCCGCTCATTGGGGCGGCCGAAACGCCAGCGCCAAAAGCCGCGCGGCTACGCGCGCGGCCTCCAGCGGTCCACCGGCGATCTCAGCCTTGGCCAGATCGCTCAATGCGCCATTCCAGCCGCCCCCCCGCAACCCCGCACAGACCAGCGCCAGAACATCGCGCGACTTGAACCCGCCCACCTCGAACCGTTCAACCAGATCTGCAATGCTTTCCGCCTGCAGCCAGGTCTCCAATTCGGCCAGCGCGCCCAGGGTCAGCTTCAGCACCCTACGTTCGCCATCGATCTCCAGCGCCACTTCGCCCGCCCAGGGGTTCGCCATAGCTCAGAGCGCCGTGAACGAGAGCAGGCCCGCCGATGCCAGCGACAGCTCATAGCTCGCCTCACCGTCATGGCTTCCGGCATATTCGATCGAGGTGATCTGAAACGCCCCCTCGACGGTCCCGAAATCAGGGATAATGACCTGGAACTCGGGGACCTCGCCATCAAAGAAAATCTGGCGCGCACGTTCATCGGTGGCCTCGTCACGGAACACCCCCGAACCCGAGATCGCGGCCGATTTCACACCGCCACCGGCCAGCAATTCACGCCAACCACCTGCGCTTTCCAGGCTGGTCACATCGACCGTCTCCGCATTGAAACTCAACCGCGACGCGCGCAGACCAGCCATCGTCTGAAACGTCGAAGTGCCGTCGAGGTCGACCTTGATCAAGAGGTCCTTGCCATTTTGAGCAACCATATTATTCTCCAGTTATATCAGTGTTATACGTTAGAAAACTCACGCAACGGCTTCATCCAGCCGGGCGCGAAACCAGATATCGATCCGGCGGTTGGTGGTGGTTCGCGCGGCAGTCGCGCGATAAAACTGAACCCGGCTCGCACGGCCCCGGCTCAGCGCCAGGGGGGCGGCCAAAACAGCATCCGACACTGCCGCCGCCGCCTGCTTGGCCAAGTAAAACCCCGCCCCCGTTGTCACCACCGAGACGCTGAAATCATGCAACGCGCCGCCCTCAGAGCCATCGCTCTTGTCGCGCACTTTCTCGGGCCCGAGCGTGACGTAAATCTCAGGCTCCGGACCCGGCGGCATCGCGTCATAAACATCCGGGCCGACGATCGCCGCCAGCCCCGCATCCACGCTCAAGACACCATAAACCGCCGTCTGTAACGCCGCTGTCATGCCATAGCTCATGCGCCCTCCTCCTCGGTGGCAAAGCAGATCAGAAACCGGCCCTGGGCATCGGCTTCGGTCACCGCATCAATAGAAAACAACCGGTTTCCATCGCGAAACCGCTGCAACGGGGTGGGCCTGGACGGCGCACCCTGCGGGGCCGCACGGACCGTGATCTTCGCCCCCATCCGCGCCAGGTCGCCGGCCTCCCGGCCGGTCCGCGGCAGAACCTCGCCCCAGACCGTGCCCAGTGGCCGCCAGACCTCATTATATCCGCCTGCGCCATCGGCGGCCCGCACCGGCCCCTCCAGCAACAGGCGGCGTGACAGATTGGGCCGCATCATCCGCTCACCCCCCGCATACGCACCGGGCGGTAGGGCTCGATCAGCACGGCAACCCCCATGGCAATACCCGCCTCGCCGGTGCCCTGCGCCTCATAGATATCGGCCGCCTGGATCAGCACCGCCTGACGCAGATCGGCGGGCAGGCTCGGCCAATCGGGCCCAAAACCCGCCACCATTTCGATCTCGATCGACCCGCCACGCGACGGGTTCGGCAGGCTGCTCGCCGCCTCCAAGGTGGGCCGGTGTGCATCCCTGCGCAGCGTATAGGCCCCCGCCTCCAGCACCGTTTCGACGCCGCCGCGCGTGATCACCTTGACCGATGTGATGCCTTGCACCGGGGCCACCGGCAGGGCCTGTTCCTGCGTCGATTTCCAGCCGCTCAGATACCAGGTAAACCCGCGCTGAAAGAGCGCTTTTCCGATCCGCGCCTCGATCGCCGCCAGCGACGCCCGCAGACAGCTTTCCAGCTGCGCATCCTGGCTGCCATCATCGGCGAAACCCGATGCCAGGCGCAGGTGATCGGTAAGCTCGGTCACCGGCAGCAAAGCGCTTGGAACCGAGGACATTTCGACCATCATCATGTGTGTTTTCTCCACGAAAGAACTGCCTCAGAAAGTGGCATGGCAAGGCCCTGCACCGCTCATGCGGAGGACAAATGGCTGGAGGCCGCCGGACCCCGCCATGCCGCCCGCCCCGACCCGAACCCGGGCCGGAACGCGCATCCTATGCCTGCACCCCCTGCCGGATCAGGCGATGCCGAATTTCAAAAGCTTGATCGCCGCGAAATCGCTAACATCACCGCCGACCCGTTTGGTGGCATAGAACAGGACATGCGGCTTGGCGCTGAACGGGTCCCGCAGAACCCGCAATTCGGGACGCTCGGCAATGGTGTATCCGGCGTCGAAATTGCCAAAGGCGATGGCCACAGCATCCGAGGCGATATCAGGCATGTCTTCGGCGATCAGAACGGGATAACCCATCAGGCGCGCGGGCTCTCCGGCGGCCAGCCCGTCAGACCACAGGAACCGGCCATCGGCATCCTTCATCTTGCGCACGGCACCCGCGGTTTTCGAATTCATCACGAAATTGGCGTTGGCGCGATACCGGGCCCCCAGGGAATAGACCAGATCGACAATCGCATCGGCCGGGTTGGTGGCGTCGAAATCGCCCGCCGCGCCGGTGATGACATAGCCCAGATTGCTCCAGCTCCAGCTCGCGTCATCGACGCTCGGATGGGTCAAAAACCCGGTCGGCTTGTCGATGCCGTCGCCCGAGATAAAGGCCATGGCCTCGGCGCGCGAAAACTTGTCAGCGATGCGCTCGGCCAGCCAGCCCTCGATGTCAAACGCGGTGTCATCCAGCAGGCGCTGGCTTGCCTTGGGCAGCGCCGACAGCTCATGCAGCGGGATCGTGATCCGCTCGATCTGGGGCGTGGCGGTTTCTGTCGAGGCGGCCGCCTCCGAGGCCCATCCCGCCCCCATATCGCTCTGATCAATCAGCACATCAAACGATGTCGCCTCCACATTCACCACATTGGCGACCGAGCGCAGGCTCGAGGACCCGCGCAGCACGCCCTGGATCGCTTCGGCCGTTTGCGGGTCGACCAGATAGCCGCCCTCGGCATTGACGGCCGTGTTCAGCGCTTTGCCTTCCAGTTCAAGCCCGCGCAGCCCGTCATCGTCGCCGGTGCGCAGATAGGTGCCCATGGCTTTCTTATGCGGCGCACCCTCCTGGGTCGCAGCCGACAGCGCCGGGCGCGAATGGGTCATGGTTTTGGTTCTAAACATCGAAATACGCTCTTCCTGTTTTGCAAGTTTGGCGGTCATGTCGTCCTGGAACTGGCTGAATTCACTCAAAAAGCCTGCCAGTGCGATCTTTACCTCATAGGTCGCATCCTGGCCTGATGGCACAGGGGTGCGACCCGAGGACTTGGTGTCAGTCTCGGTCATCCGATCATCCCGGTTTGGTTGAAATTGCGGGGCTCTAACGCGCCGCCAGTTTGCGGCGGGCGTCCTGAAACACCGTCGCCAGTTCGTGCAGGAAATCCCCTTTTTCCTCCTGGGCCATCTGGGCATCCACCCGCGCCTGCGGCAGCATCGGAAAGGTCACCAGCGACACTTCCCAAAGCTCCACCTCGTTCAGAAGCCTGCGCCCCTGATCATCTTTCGTGGCCCGCACCGTGCGATAGCCGATCGAAAGCCCGTCAATGGCACCCGCTCCGATCAGCGCCACCGCCTCGCGGCCCTTCGACACGCTGTCCAACAGACGCCCCTTGACCCACAGACCCCGGCTATCCTCGCGGACCTCGTCCCAGATCCCGATGGGCTGCGCCGGATCGTGCTGCCATAACATCTTGACGTTGCGCCCGGCCGCATCCAACCCCTTCAGGCTGCGCGCGTAGGCCCCCTTCTGAACCACGTCACCGCCCTGATCACAGGCATCAAAAAGGCTCGCATAGCCTTCGATCTTATGGCCTTCGCGCACTGTCAGAGCCTCGTCGAAACGACAGAACTTTGTTTCAAGCCCTGCATCTGAAAATCCATTCATTCCAATCTCCTATCCGCTAGAGCTCATCTTGATCAGCTCGTTCACTCCCTGGGCCAGGATCACCCCGACCGCGCCGAAAACCGCCAACCACAGCCGCCGTTCCAACCGGTCCAGCGCGACCTCGATCCCCTTCAACCGAAACGCCAGCGCCTGCCAGCGCTCCTCGGCCACCCGTTCATTTGCATCGATCCGCGCCGTGGCCGCGTTGAACGGGTCATAGAGAAACCGCGATCCGCCCGCCGTTCCGCGGCTGCTCATTCTTCCTCCGCCAACCGTGGCAATCCAAGCATGGCGCGCTTCTCAGAGGGGGTCAGGAACTCCGCCTCAGCCACCCGCCGCCATTGCGCATCCCGCTCAATCGACAGCGCCGGCACCTGATCCAGATCGGGGCGCAGCTCAGCCGGCTCACCGGAATAGCCCGCCAACCAATGCGACAGCGCCGACAGAACCTTGGCCGCCAGCGGCAGCACGGTCAGCCGGTAAAAGGCGCGGTTGGCCTCGGCGTAATTGGCATAGGTCGCATCGCCCGGTATGCCCAAAATCATCGGCGGCACCCCAAAGGCCAACGCGATCTCGCGCGCCGCCGCATCCTTGGTTTTCTGAAACTCCATATCCTGCGGGCTAAAGCCCATCGGCTTCCAGTCCAGCCCGCCTTCCAGCAACATCGGACGCCCGGCATTGCGCGCGCCCTGATGGTGGCTCTCCATTTCGTTTTGCAACCGCTCGAACTGATCCGTGGTCATCGTGCCCGCACCATCGGCCCCGCGATAGACAATCGCGCCGGAGGGCCGCGCGGCATTATCCAACAGCGCCTTGGACCAGCGCGAGGCGCTGTTATGAACATCCAGCGCATTGGCCGCCGCCTGCATCGGGCTCAGGCCGTAATGGTCATCCTGCGGATGAAACAGCTTGATATGACAAATCGGCGACAGCCCGCGCGCGTCAAACCGATGCGTCTTTGCCCCCACCGTGTAATCATAGGCCACCGGCCAGCCATCGGGCCCCGGCACCAATCCCATCCGGTCCGAACGCAGCACATGCAGCTCCTCGGGCGTATCGCCTTCCGGGCTCACCGCTTCGACATATCCATTGCCCGACAGCATCAGCTGCGCATAAAGCGCCTCCAAGAGCTCCGCCCGCCCCTGCGCGCCATTGGGCCGCGCCATCAGGCCCAGCACGGGGTGCGTCTCATAGCGCCGCTCGACATCCTGACAGATCAGCGGCAGCGCGGCGGCCGCCTCGGCAATCAGCTTGACCGAGCGAAACCCCACCGGATTGCCCGCAAATCCGGTTTTCATCAGCGACACCGTATCGCGCGGGCTCCAGGCCACGCGCCCCGCCCCCGCCCAGGCCACCACCCGGCCCGTCGCCGAGGCCTTCACCTCGGGCACAACCGGCTCCGGTTTGCGCAAGAAATCCAACACCATAGCCATGTCTCCTAGATCGATCAGAAAAGCGCCCCGCCGATCCCGGCAGAGGCGCTCGAACAGGGCGGTTCAGCGCCCCGCGTTTCGATTCACAGTTTCAGATCTGGCGCAGTCCCGGCCGCGCCACGGCCCGCGCCGGTACGATCATGCCATCGGTCAATGCCCAGACCAGCGCATCGACCCGGTCCGGGCTGCCCCGCCCATGATAGCCGGTCATCGTCATCCGGGCCATTTCGTCCTCCAGCGCCGTCAGCCCCGGCATATGCGCCACACGGCCCTGTTCATATAACGCCGCCACCGGCTCGGCCCGCGCCACTTTCCCGCGTGAGGCACGTACCGATTGCACATTGACCAGCGGGTCAATCGCGCGCACCGCATCCAGCACCAGATCGCCGCCCTGATTGACCTCGGCCACCATCCGCGCGGCCCCGTGGCGCTCATAGGCCGCCACGGCGCGCTCCGCCCATTGATGCGCCGATACGCCCTGGACCGAACAATCCTCGATCACCACCGCGTGCCAGTCTTTCGGTGGCCCGCTCTGAACCACGCCCACAACCACGATCCCGCAAGCATCCGATCCCTTGTGCCCCGTCACCGGCGGATCGACAGCCACGGTCACCCGCGCGCCACCCGGCACCGCACTCACACGGGCCGCGTCGATCGCCGCCCGTGCCCACAACGCGCCTTCCATATCCTCGACCAACTCACCGTCCAGCTCCTGCCGGCCCAGTTTCGTGTCGCCATAACGTTGCCGCACATCCTGCAGAAAACTATCGGCCAGATAGGCCCGGTTCGCCTCAGTCGGCGCATGCGTCATCTCCGTCGTCTCCCGCGCCAGCAGATCCTTCAGCACCTGCACATTGCGCGGCGTCGTCGTCACCACCTGGCGCGGATCACTCCCCAGTCGGAGGCCGAATTGCAGCATGTCCCAGGTCTCCTCGGCGCGCTTCCATTTCGCCAGTTCATCAACCCATGCCGCGTCAAATTGCGGGCCCCGCAATGCCTCCGGATCATGCGCCGAATAAAGCCGCGCCTCGGCCCCGTTGGGCCAGATCAGCATCCGCTCGCCCGCCACCCAGCGCGGCGCGCGATCGGGGGGCGAACAGGCCAATATCCCGCTTTCCCCCTTTACCATCACCGCCAGCGCCTGGTCATAGGTCTCGCCCACCAAAGCCACCCGTCGCGCCCGGCCCGGATCATCGGGCCCCGCGCCTTCAACCATGCTGCGCACCCATTCGGCCCCGGCGCGGGTCTTGCCCGCGCCGCGCCCACCCATGATCACCCAGGCCCACCAGTTGCCCTCGGGGGGCAATTGATGCGGCAGCGCCCAAAACTCAAAGAGCCAGGGCAACGCCGCCAGGGCCTCGTCACTCAGCCCCGCCAGAAAAGCCTCCGCTGCCGCTGGCGGCTCTGAGGCAAGCCAACCGGCACCCGATTTCAGCCCGGGCCGCCTCAAGATCGAGGCTTGCCGCCCCGGCTCGTGTTTTCCCACCTGCGACACGGGCCTTCTCCTCCAGGCTCAACGCCATCACAAAGGCGTTGTTCATCTCCCTGATATCCTTGGTCAGATCCGTCCCCGAGATCTTTTCCTCAGACTTCAGCTTCTCAACCGCCCGATCCAGCACCTCCTGCGCCGTTTCAAAAGCGGTCAATGCACGGCCCAGCAATCGCTCGGCCCGCGCGGCATCCAGTTCCGAATTTGTCGTCATAATTTGCGTCGTCCCCGTGCGTTCAAATAAAACCCGCACGAGCAGAAACGAAAAAACGACCACCAGGGTCACCCCCGGGGCCGTTTGCCCATTTCTTCCAGCATGTCACAATGTATGCCAGAGACCGTTCGCCAAGTCAATAAGTTTATTCTTTTCAGATGGTTAACAGACAATCCGCGCGCTTACGATTTCTTTACCCTTACCACCGTTGTTATGGGACAGAGATACCTTCAGGAACTCGGAAGAGACCAGAGGAGGTCGGAAGACCTTGGAAGGATCAATAAAATAAGGCCGATTTGCACGTAAATGATCGTTTGGCGTCCAAAATGGCTTGTCTTTCAGAATGACAAAAACTGAGCGCGCAGATTGCAGAACGGCCCAGAGGGCCGCAGAGGGCGATGGCAGTGGTGCAGTTTGCTGATACCCCAATTAATTAAGGGTGAAGCGGTGGCGGCACGAATATTGACCGGTAAAAACTGACCTTGCATACGACAAAGAAGTGGGACGTTCGCCGCCCAGTCGCACATGAAGCGTCCCACCTGCCCGTTTAAGAAACAAAAACAGATACTTGGCTCAAAGGGGTTTATCCTGAACGCGCAAATTAAGTGGGACGCGATTTCGGCGTCATTCGATGAAGCCGTAGTAGCGTGCGGTGCGCTCGATTGACCTGCAATGAGCTGTGATGCTGCTCTGGGTCATGCTTTGAATTTGGAAGGCCGCACCGTCAGTCATCATGGCTAGGTTGCTGGCAAATCCCATATCATTAGGATTGGTGTTGTCGTCGATCCACTGAGAAATTGCTGCCTGATTGTAAGACAGGCCACAGCGAATTTCTGCAGCAAGAACCGAGCCAAGGTTAATCGCGGCATCCATGCTGTCGACGGATTGGGCAGACGCCGAAAATGGAAAGCCCATAACGCCCAACACCACCGCAGTTACCGACACCTTAAAAGACATGATTAACCTCCAAAAAGAACTACCGAAATGACCCTATCTGAAACCGCGCTGCGAACAACGGCCTATTCCAACCAGAACCCGACCCAAACCGCGCGCCCCATGATGTGGATCTCGGTTGAGCCGGCTGGCGCGGACAGGGGCGGGTGCGCCGGGTTGTCATGCCAGAAGAACGCGCCGCCGTTCGGCTCTCGCCTGAAACGGTGCAGGCCGATTTTACCGGCGGTCAAGGTGGCGACAATGGCACCGTCGTCCAACGCGGCATCTGTCTGAATGATGACGGTGGCACCTGCGCGCAAAAGTGGCTCCATCGCGGCGTCAGGAACGGTGACAGTATCGAGCGCCTCAACATCACCATGGAGCCAATCGGCCGAGGCAAACAATACCGGCTGACCGGAGGCCGTCCGCCCGATTGGAACGTGCTGGCCGGCGGCAGGCGCAGGCGGCGCGGCAAGAAGATTGATCTGGGTCTCGTCAGCTGACGGTGTCCGCGCGAATGCGGCCACAACCTTGGCGCGGGCCGAGATGGCCGAGCCTTTCCATTTGTCGGTGAAAGATACCCAGGCGTCATGGTCGAACTGATAGCCAGTCGTTGTCACCCAGCCGCCGGCCTCGTCCGTGATGCGCCGCACGATCTGATTGCCGCCCCGGTCCGTCAGAAGGGCGACATCACCGAGGCCGACCGGTTGCGAGGCGTCAATTAAGAGTGTCGCGTCGGGCGGAACTCCACGCGCGGCGCAACCACCGCCCTCCAGCTGAAGATATTCGGCCGCTTGATCGTCGGCACCTTCTGGCAGCGGGTATAGCAGGCCCGTTTGCTTCGGTTCGGCCCAGCCGGGCATATCTGCTGTGAGGCTGGATACTGTTGCCGAGATCTGCGCTTGGAAGTGAACCGGCTCTTCGGCGAAGCCAAGGTTCGCCATCGCCTGCCGAGAGGTTTCAAGCGCCGGCGCAAATTGTTCGGAAATGGCCTGGGCTGTTTTAACGACTTCGGCGCGTTTCGGTCCAAAATAGAACTCCAACCCTAATGCCTCACCCAATGCCGCAAGTTTGTCCACCGATGGCGAGGACCCGCGCCTAATATTCTGAATGGCGGACGTATCGCTGCGGTCGAATGCACGCTCGCTAACTTGCGCCTGAGACAGGCCGAGCTCCTTCCGCCGTTGTTCAATCAATTCGAAGATACGGTCCGACTCACTCATAGTGCAAAAATGCACTCGATCATGACCGCGGCACAAGTGGACAATCGGTTTCCCAAAAAGAGTGTATTTTTACATTGCAACGGCAGTGTAGGTGTGTATGAGTGTATTTATGCACTATTCAGACCTTATCACCCTCTCCGAAACGCTCGCTTCCTTTCTTGGACGGAGCGAGGCCACGATCTCAAATCACTGCGCTGGACATGCGCGGTTCTTTGCAAGGCTGCGTGAGGGAAAAGGCTGCACGGTCGCCACTTTCAACGCGGTTTGCCAATGGTTTTCTGACCAGTGGCCAGAGGATCTGGAGTGGCCTTCGGAAATTCCTCGCCCGGCCCGCTCTACTCCGGAAGAGGCCGCATGAACCACCTCACCAATCAGCAGGCCGCGCGCCTCTTTCTGTCCGAGATGCCTGCCAGCGACCGGGTGGCCATTGCCACCGATCTGCTGCGCCAGATCGTCAATCCGGGAATGTATGCCGAGCTGCGCGTGCATGCCCATGAAATAGCCCGTCACGCTGACTGCCTTGAGCGGCAGCTTCGCGCTGCCGCTTTGCGCGACGGGTTCTGCCAGCCGGAGACCACCATTGCATCCTCCGGCCACCTTCCTCGGGGTGCCACCGTCGCGGCATCCCGAGGACCTTTCCAGATCATCGATGGAGGCTCCGAATGAGCGCCCTTCACACCAACACCCTGTCGCCGGGTTCTGATGGGGATGTCCCCGGTGATGCGGGCCGCGCGGCCGTCACTCACGGACCGGGCCGCGCGGCCCCCGAAACAACCTGGCCCTCCTCCATAACCCATTCCGGGGCCGGTTCGGCGACCAGGGCGGGTGCCTCCCCACTTTTGCCCTGGTCGCGCCAAGAATTGCTTGAGATCGCCGGAGACATCCTTGGCCTCGTGTTCCTGATCCTGACCGCCGTCGTCGGCATCGTGATGGCGGGAGTGCTGTGATGATCAGCAATGGCCAGCGCTGTCGCACCATGCCCGAGGGGATGATCTGACATGCATCATGCGCGGCTGTCTGAAAGCCTCCGCCTGCAACGCGCCCTGAGGGTGCTGGAGGAACGGTTCGGGCAGTGGGTCACGACGCGGACGCTGGTGAGAAAAGCCAATATATGCGCCGTCAATTCCGTGGTCGCGGAGCTGAGGGAGAACGGCTGCAGGATCGAATGTGAACAGCGGTCAAAGGACGGGCAGCGCCGGTTCTTCTACCGCCTGACAAAGACACCGGAGGAGTGGAATGGGACAGTTTCCAAAGACTGAGAGTGATTTCCGCGCGCAATGTGAATTGGCGATTGAGCTGCTCCGTCAGGCGCTGGCTGGTGCCGGTGAGATTGTAAAGAACGCGGAGAACGCAACAGATCGGATCGAATTTGTTTGCGATCCGAAGAACGCTGATTTTATCGAGCCGGATCTCGTGGGCTACTACACATGCAGCTTGGACGACCTTGCACATTCAATTGATATCAACGTGCCGAAGCTGTCGGCGTTGTTGATCGCGGCCATCGGCTTGGTCGCCGAGATCGAACGGTCCAATCTGAAATCTTCCGGGAGCATCGATTGTGAGTAAACCGGCAGAGATTTCCGACCAATTTTCACGCATCCCTCTCGATCAAATAGTGGTGAAAGACCGTAGCAGGTTGGTCATCGAAGATCGTGTCGATGTGATCATTGCGACGGTGCCTACTACCGGCGACATCAACGTGCCCATTACCGTGCGCAAGATCAAAGGCGCAGAAGGTCAATTCGCCCTAATAGACGGTGCGCACCGGATCAGGGCGGCAGAGCGGCTTGGCATGGAGCGCATCATCGCGAGAATTCTACCGGTTGGTGCTCGCGTCGGGAAGTTGATTGAGGTCGAAGCGAACCTGTCAGGCGCTCAATTGAGCCCATTGGACCGTGCGCTCTCGATGGCTGACCGCAAGCGCGCGTATCTCAAGCTTCACCCTGAAACAGCTCCAGGAACTGCTGGTGCTTCTGCCCGCTGGAATGCAACGGAAACGATTTCCTTTGCATCCTATATGTCCAAGATTACAGGCCTCACTGAACGCAAGATACGCATGACGATCTCGGCCGCCGAACGTCTCACCAAAGACGAAGCTCGATGGCTTCAAAATGCTCCGAAGAAAGTCACCGAACAAGATCTCATTGCACTAGGCAAAGAAGGTGATGCGCACAAGCGCTCTCAGGCGATCATCGCCCTCTCAAACGGTGAGGTAAAATCGGTCAAGGCTGCGCTGGCCGCAAGGGCCAAAAACACCCCAGTTAAAGACCCCATTAGCGAGGCACATCTGGGCCTCCTCAAGGCCTTCAATCGCGCGCCGAAAGAGGCACAGCGCCGATTTGTGCAGGACGTGGCGGCGGAATTGGTTGATCTGATGCCATCTCGCGATGGTAACAGTCCTGCCGATGTCAGGGGCCACTGATGTCCCAAACTGAACCCAAAAAGACGTGGTGGACAGCCGAGGAGATTGCATCGGCAAATCTGCCTGATATGGCGACGACAAAAAGACGCGTGAACAGCGCGGCAGATCGCCTTAGTTGGCGCTCCGACATAACCCGCGCGCGAAAGCGCCGCGCCGCCGGCGGCGGTTGGGAATACCACTGGTCCCTTTTCCCCCTCGCCGCGCGGCGCAAGCTGCTTGCCGAGGCCGATGATCCGGTAGCGAATGTGCTGGATCGCGGTGCTGCCTGGGATGCCTTTGATCGCCTGACGGATACGGCCAAGGACGTGGCCCGCAACCGGCTGGCCGCGCTGCAACAGCTGCAGGCATTGGAGAGGACGGGTATCGGGCGTGACCTCGCCGCCTGCGAGATCGCTCGGCTGCGCGGCGTCTCGGCGCGCACGATCTGGAACTGGCTCGCGATGATCGAAGGCATAGCGCCCGAGGACCGGCTGGCCTACCTGGCCCCGCGCCACCGGACTACCCCGCGCGATGTGAAGCGCGCCGAATGCCACCCCGAATTCTGGTCGATGCTGGTGAGCGCCTATCTGCGCCCGGCGATGCCCACCTTCAAGGCATGTTGGCGCGCGGCCAGTTCATGGGCAAAGGCCAATGGCCATGCCGTCCTGACCGAGAGAACGGCGCGTCGGAAGCTGGACGCCGAGGTGCCGCGTGTCACGCAGGTCTTTGCCCGCGAGGGTGTGGAAGGCCTTGAGCGCTGTTTCCCGCCGCAGATCCGCGACAAATCCGGGCTTCACGCCTTGCAGGCTGTCAATGCCGATTGCCACAAGATCGATGTCTTTGTCGAATGGCCCGATGGCACCGTCAACCGACCCCAGATCGTCGCCTTCCAGGATATCTACTCCGGCAAGATCCTGAGTTGGCGCGTCGATCACAGCCCGAACAAGGTGGCAGTGATGGCGGCTTTCGGCGAGATGATTGAGACATGGGGCATCCCCAAGATGTGCCTTTTCGACAATGGCCGCGAATTCGCCAATAAATGGATGACGGGCGGGGCCAAGACCCGGTTCCGGTTCAAGGTCAACGAAGACGATCCGCTCGGTGTCCTGCCGATGCTTGGGATTAACATCCATTGGGCGCGCCCTGGCCATGGTCAGGCCAAGCCTATTGAGCGCGCATTCCGCGATCTGGCATCCGACATTGCCAAGGACCCGCGCTTTGACGGGGCCTATGTCGGCAATAGCCCAATGGCCAAGCCTGCCGATTACGGCAGCCGCACGGTTCCGGTGGATGCGTTCCTGCGTGTTCTCGATGAAGGCATCGCGGAGCACAATGCCCGGCTCGGCAGGCTGTCAGAGACGGCCAATGGCCGCAGCTTCGACGAGACTTTCGCCGAAAGTTACAGGGTCGCGCCGATCCGCAAGGCCACCGACGAGCAGCGTCGCCTTTGGCTGATGGGTCAGGAGGTCCGCCGCCTGCACCGCAGTCATGGGCGATTGAAGCTGCATGAAAACATGTATCACGCCGATTGGATGGCCGAGTATGCCGGCAGGGAAGTGGTCGCGCGGTTCGATGCCGAGGATCTCTTTTCCGGTGTCTGGCTCTACGCCAAGGGCGGCGAGTATCTGGGCCATGCCCCGTGCCAGGAGAAAGTCGGGTTCTTCGATCTGGTCGAGGCCAAGACCCATCACCGGCGCACCGCTCAGATCAAGCGGGCAGAAAAGAAGCTGCTCGAAGCTACGCGCCAGATGCGGCCTGCCGAGGTCGGTCAGCGACTTGACGAGACCCATGCCGCGAAGGCGCAACCCGCGCCATTGGATGCGAAAGTTGTCGCCCCCGATTTCAAGCAGAAATCAACCGTGGCGGGCCGGTTCCAACTGCCCGACCCGGTGCCCACTCCCAATGAGGAACTGGAGGCGCGTCGCGCGGCCGCAATTGTAGCGTTCGAGGCCAAGCCCGCAGCTGCCAAGCAAGAGGAGCAGCCGCGCGACCGGTTTCGCCGCGCCGTCGAAATCGAGGAGCGCGCCGAACGCAGTGAACGGATTGGCCGCGCCGAGGCCGAATGGCTGCGGATCTACCAAAGTGGCGCGGAATACCGCGCCCACAAGGCTGCGATGAAAGATTTCGGGAGAGACGTCCTGGGATGAGCGCCGCCCGTTGGGATGGAGCCCCAACGAGCGGCTGGTGTGAAACGAGGCCACGGAGGACAAGATGGCAGACGGACAGGCATATGGCAATCAAATCAGGCCGACGCGCAACGTCGTCGCGCTGATGACGCTGATCGAGAAGGTGGAGGCACGGCAGGCATTCCTGCCCGGCATGGCGGTGTTTTACGGGCCATCGGGCTTTGGCAAGACTTTCGCCGCGATCCACGCGAACCTGAGCAAGAACGCGGTCCATATCCAGTGCCGCGACTTCTGGACACCGAAATCCCTCGCTGAGGCCATTCTCGGAGAGCTGCGCGCGCCGTCGAACCGCCGGCAAACTCTCAGCCACATGTTCGAGGATATCGTTGCCGCCCTGATCCGTGACCCGCGCCCGCTGATCATCGACGAGGCCGATCACCTTCTGAACAAGAAGATGCTGGAATTCGTCCGGGGCATTCATGACGACACCCAAAACACCGTGGTGCTGATTGGCGAAGAGGAACTGCCGCAACACCTGACGCGGATCGAAAGGGTGCATAACCGCATCGCCGGCTGGGTCGCAGCCGAACCGGCAGATCTGGAGGACGCCCGCCAACTGGCCCGCTACTACGCCAATCAGGTGGAGATCTCCGAGGATCTGCTTGCCGCGATAGTGAAGGCCTCGGGCGGGCGCATCCGGCGAGTGTCGAACAACCTCTCATGGATCGCCGAAGATGCCCGCACGCGCGGCGTCACTCGAATGACATTGGAGGATTGGGGCAGTCGCGATTTCTACACCGGCGAGCCGCCGCTCGGGCGGAGGGATTACGCATGAACGTTTCAGAGCACTCCCGCACCGGCCCGGGCTGGGAGGCCGACGAAAAGGCATGGGCAGAGGTCGAGCGTCTTCCCATTTTCACGGCAACCACACTTGTCGAGCGTCTCGACTTTCCGGTGTCGCGGGCCCGAAAATACATGAAACGCTGGCACGAGGAGGGCCGGATCGCCAGCTGTGGCACACTCAAAGATGGTAAAACGCTGACCTATCGTGTGGCACCCGTCCCCTCAGACGGACCGCAAAAGTCCGCCATCACGACGACGCCACAAGCCATTTGGACGGCCATCCGTCTTCTGCGCAGGTTCACGGCGACCGACATCCTCTTTGCCATCGCGGCGGCGCGCCCGGATCTGGAGCTCAAGGAGGTTCAGACCTATTGCCAGTTCCTTTTCAAGGCCGGATTTCTGCGGGCGCTGAAAAAGGCCACCATGCATTCGGAGGCCATTTATGCGCTCGCCCGCGATACCGGCCCGCTGGCCCCCTATCAAAAACGTGTGCGGGTTCTCATCGACCCCAATGAAGGCTGCGTTGCATGGGTGCCGGAGGTTTCGGCATGAGCGCGCGGTTGGATATCGCGCGCGAGCATTGGACGCCCCTGCCCGACTGGGTCGCGGCGCTGGCACGCGCCGCTGATGAAACCAGCCAGAACCAGGTGGCCCGGCGTCTGGGCTACACCGCCCCGGTCGTCAGCCTGCTGCTGCGCCAAGCCTACAAGGGCGACCTGGCGCGGATCGAGGAGCTGGTCCGGGCCGATCTGATGCAGGAACGGCGCGATTGCCCGGCCCTGGGCGAGGTCCGCCTGACCGAGTGCCTGCGCCACCAGGACCAGGCTAGAAACCCCGGCAGCCCGAACCCGCTGCGCACCAATATGCGGCGCGCCTGCAATGCCTGCACGATATTCAATAAGGAGAAAGTGACATGAAAGTCGTTCAAGAAGATGGCCTCAATCCGAGCGGTTGGAGCCCGAAGGCCGTCAAATTTGCTGCCGATCTCGGCGAACGTGTCAAAGGAGACAAGGAAGCGGCCGAGCTTGTTGTTCTCATTGCCATGAACGTGATTGGCGGCATCGCCTTTTCGCAGGATTGCTCGCCCGAAGTGGTCGTCGCCCGCGTGATCCATACCGCCCATTGGCAGCTGCAACAGCAGCAGGAGGCTGAGCGCCTGGCCAAGGTCAAGGAGCGGATGAATTGAGCGCGCCCGAAACCGCCCCCTTTGAAGAAACCGAGATGCTGCGCCTGGCGCGGCGCGCGGTCGGCAAGGTCGACCACAAGGGCAAGCGCGGTGCCACCCTGATCACATTGGAAGAGATCGAAGCGATGGCGACCACATTGGCCTGCCTGGGCGTGGTGCCCGCCAAACGCACAAAAGGAGACCCGACATGAACCAGACCATGACCACCGATGACGGCATGTTCGACCCGCAGGGACGCTTCGTGCCGTCGGGCCTGATCAAGCCGCAGCACAAGCTGGAGGATGAGATGGTGCGCGGCTTCATCAAATCCGCCCGCAAGCTCAGCGAGGATCTGACCGCGCTGAAAGCCAATGCCCTGGGCGAGGCCGGCAGCTTCGCCGATATGCTGGCAGCCGAATATGGCACGTCTCGCGGCGGCAAGAAGGGCAACATGACCTTCAGGAGCTTCGACGGCACGCTCGCGATGGAGGTCTCGGTGCAGGATGCCATCGATCTCGGCCCGGAAATCCAGTCGGCCAAGGCGCTAATTGACGGCTGCGTCGAGCGTTGGAGCGAGGATGCCAACCAGAACCTGAAGGCGCTGGTCGATGACGCTTTTCAGGTCGGCAAGACGGGCCGGATCGACACGCAGCGCGTGCTGAGCCTGCGCCGGCTGCAGATCGATGATGATGACTGGAACCGCGCAATGGAGGCCATCTCGGACGCAATCCGGGTCCATACCACCCGCACATATGTTCGCTTCTACGAGGTCGATCCCGCGACCGGAGCGCGCAAATCCATCCCGCTTGATTTTGCGAAGGTGTGAGCCATGCCTGTGACCTCACTCGATGACTTCAAGGCACAGTTTTCCGCGACCCATGCCCGGCATTCGGACCGTCTTGACGCCGCGCAGACCCTGCCCGAATACCGCAGGGCGGGCGAGGCCCTGCGCGCTGACCAGGCCCGCCTCATTGTCGATGCTGTTCACGCCAATCTGGATATACGTGCGGTTTTCGACTTCCTGACCAGCTTCGGCCATCAGAGTTTTTCCGAAACACTCCCAGATTTCAGGCTCGAAGTCGGGGCCGTCGAGAGTGCCGAACCGCCCAGGACCCTTGAGGACTTCCGAAGCCGGTTTGACGAGGCCGTCGATACATATGTTGCCAGGACGGAAGCCATCAGCGGCGTCTACAAGGCCGACATCGAAGACCTTTTCAGGCAGGCCGAAGATACTGGCCTTGCCGCGAACCCGGCCACCGGCGCGGTCGCAATGGCCTGCCTGGAGCGCCTGCGCGAAAAACTGACCGCCCTTGACGATGGAGGCCCCGGCTATGGAGCTGCGTGAAGCCAGGCGCGAGGCGCATCGCAAGGACGCGAAGGATCTGGTCACCGGCAAGCGCGAGGCCGTCAGCGGGCAACCGCAGAAGGTGCGCCGCAAATTGCTGGTCTGGGACGATGATCTGGATTTTCGGATCGTCACGGCCGACGCCGAGGAGTTAGCCCTTGTGGCCCTCGATCTTGGCGTCAGCCCCGAACGCATCCTGCGCCGCCGCCAGGCGGTGATCTACGAGGCCCAGAAAGGACTGATGCAATGACCCAGGCTCTCAAGCGCAAGATCTTCGCCGGGTGCCGCGAGCTTGGCATCGACACCGACACCCGCAAGGATCTGCAACGCGCCGCGACCGGCAAGGAAAGCCTGGCCGATATGAACGAGGGCGAGTTGAAGCTGGTCATAAATGCCCTCGTTACGAAGGGCTTCAAGCCCACCAAATCCGGCAAGGGCTACCGCCGGGCACCACGCGCCGATCTGCGCCTTGTGCATGTGCTCTGGAAGAAGCTGGGCGATGCCGGCGTGTTGGACAACCCGACCCGCGCGGGCCTCAACGCATTCATCCGGCGGCGCTACGGCGCTGCCTGGGGCGCGGTGCCCCGCGATATCGACGATCTGCGCGACTGGGAGAAGATCGACACCGTTATCCAGGCGCTGCTGCAATGGTGCGAGCGCAAGGGTGTCAAAATCGACCGGGAGATGCTCGGTCGATGAAAAAGCCCGCCATCCACGCCACAGACCACGCCATGGTCAGCTACCTCGAGCAGGTTATGGGCTTGGATCTGGACCCGGTCCGCGCGGAAATATCCGCGCAGGTCGAGCGCGGCGTGGAGCATGGTGCAGGCGGTGTCATCGCGGATGGCTACCGCTACGCCCTGAAGGGCCAAACCGTCATAACAGTCACCTCGGCGCAAGACCCGAGCACACGCACGGGCCGCGTAAAGGATAAGAGACGGGTGCCTGATCGTGTCTGAACGCTTCGACATAGACGAGCTGGAGGCCGATCTTGGGCAGGCATCTGCATTGCGTGTTCTGGCCAATGTGGGCGGGCAGCGGCGCACCGTTCCCCTGCCCGTGAACGCCGCCAAATCCGCGCTCGCCCAGGAGATCGGCCCGATGGCGGCGCGCTGGATCGCGGACCGGCTCGGCGGCGAGACCGTCGCATTCCCATCCCGCACCGGGCGCGACGCAAGCGAACGTGCCGCGCAGCTCCGCGCGGACGTGCTGGAAGCGGGCTTGACCGATCCGATCCGCAGTGCCAACGATATTGCCGGAGCGCATGGCGTAACGTCGCGCCGGGTTGAACAGCTGCGGCAGGAACTGCGCGCCGAATTGGCTCAGGCACCGCGCCGCAAACCCCAACTCCCCCTCTTCCGCGATCTCTGACCCCGAACCGTTTCGGCGGGGATCGCGGCGCGCTGCACCTGCATTCTGGCACCTGTTATCTCCATGAGGTGTCAGCATGCCGACGGTTCGCGAAATCGCCACTGAAATCGTCGCCCGCGAGGGTGGCTTTGTGAATGACCCCGACGATCCCGGCGGAGCCACCAATTTTGGCGTCACCATTGGCACCATGCGCCGTCTCGGTCTGGATCTGAACCGTGACGGATCTGTGGACGTGACCGATGTGCGCAGCCTGACCCGCGAGCGCGCCACCGACATCTTTATCGAGCACTACTACCGCCGCCCGCGCATCGACCAGCTGCCGGAGCAGCTGCAGGCCTCGGTGTTTGACATGCAGGTCAATTCCGGCACCAACGCGGTCAAGATCCTGCAACGGCTCCTGCGCGATATGGGCCTTGAGATTGCCGTTGACGGGGCCATCGGGCCACAGACCATTGGCGCATCCGAGGCCGCCTTTGCCCAGGCACCTGATTACATGGTCGACGCCTATGGCATCGCCCGACGCAACTTCTACTACCGGCTGGCCGACCGCCGCCCGGCCAGCCGCAAATATGCCCGCCGCCGTGACGGTGGCAAAGGTGGCTGGATCGTTCGGGCCGAAGAGTTCATTTCGCCGCGCTTTCACCTCACCGATGCCGAGCACCGCGAAAGGACCGCCGCATGGGGGTAATCAGCCAACTTATGGCCGCGCTTTTCGGGTCCGGCCGCAACCGCCCGCTTGAGATCATCGAGGCCCTGCGCCCCAATGCCGAGGCCCTGTCGCAGCGCGGCTATGGTCTGGATGCCGCCGCTCTTGCACAACTCACCGCCGAATTCGCCCGGCCCTCACGCGGCTGGTTCGACAGCCTGATGGATGGGCTGAACCGATTGCCACGCCCATTGATCACGCTCGGCCTGATCTATGTGTTGGTGTTGCCGGTCTATGATGCGATCCGCGCGGCGGAGGTCTTTACGGCCCTCGCGATCATCCCGACATCCCTGTGGGGGCTGATGATCATCGTGGTGACCTTCTATTTCGGCGGTCGCATGCAGACGCTGGACCAGAATTTCAACCGTCAACTGGCCGGGGCCGCGACCGCCCTGCCCGGGATCATGGATCAGCTCGATGAGCTGCAGGCCTTGCGCGCGCCGGTGTCGGCTGAAGCCGATACACCACTTGCCGCAGATACCGGGCCAGACGCAGCCGCCACCATCGAGGTGCTGCGCCCATCCGATAATCCGGCTCTCTCAGCCTGGCAGGCTGACAGGGAGGGCGCGTGATGATCTTTTTCCTGCGAAGCCTGGTCATTACCGCCCTCGCTCTTTCAGCGATGCCGGCGGTCGCACAATCGGCGCGCTCCCTTTGTGGCACCTACCCGCAGGTCACCGAGGTGCTGGAGGGGCAGCTCGGCCAGGTGCGAAGCGGCTGGGGGCTTGGACCCACCAACCAGCTCTTCGAGGTCTACAGCTCTTCCGAGACCGGGACCTGGGCGATCATCGTGACATCGCCATCGGTAACCACCTGCCTCATGGCAGCGGGCGACTTTTGGAATGACGCGAGCCAGCCGCCCGGCGATGACCTTTAACTGGATAGGCCCTGAGACGTGAACTTATTTTTTGACCCGACAGTAACGATCAGCGTCCTGATGTCCTTCGGGACGGTGTTTTTCGCTTGGTTTCGCACCCGCAAACAGGACGTCGAGGATCGGTTCAGGACCGTCGATGATCGGCTGAAGCTGGGATCTGATCGCATGGACCGTTTCGATGTCCGGATCGCGCGGATCGAACAGAGTTACGACAGCCTGCCAAGCAAGGACGACCTCCACGCCATTCAGCTCTCGCTCTCCGAAATGTCCGGAGATGTGAAGGCGATGCGCGCGAATTGGGGTGGGATGAAGGACACAGTCAAAGCTTTCACCGATACCGTCAGACGTCACGAACAATACCTCCTCGAAAACGGAGCCAAAAAGTGAGCACCTATTCTGAAACCCTGCGCCAGCACGCCCGCATTTCGATCTTGCGCTTTCTTGAGGGCGCTCCGAAATACACATCGAACGCCTCCATGCTGTCCTCGATGTTGCCGCAGGTCGGCATCGCGTTCACCCGCGATCAGGTCACGACCGAACTGAACTGGCTGGACGAGCAGGGCTTTGTCGACCTGGAGCAAACCGGCGCCTTCATTGTCGCGCGGGCCACTGTTCGAGGTGTCGAGATTGCGCAAGGCATCGCGCGCCACCCGGACATTCAGCGGCCCCGGCCGGAGGTGTGACATGCCGCCGCCCAAGAAACTGGACCTGATCCCTGCGGAGTTGAAGAAGCGCCTGGCCGAGACGCTGATGGGGCGCGGTTTCGGTGACATCGTGGATGTGACCGAGGATCTGAATTTCTGGCTCGAAGAGGAAGGGCTGGAGATCCGCATCGGCAAATCGTCGGTCGGCGAATATTCCAAGCTCCTTAAGGAACAGCGCGATGCCTTCTCGATGGCTGAGACGCTCCTGGGTGACATGGATATCGAGGCCGAAAGCACCATGCACAAGGTGCTGATGCAGATGATCGCGACGGCCGCGTTCCAGATGATGAACGCCGTGAGCGAAAAGGACGGGGAGTGGGATCCGAAATCCCTCGCCAGCCTCAGCCGGATGCTGAAGGATCTGATGCAATCGGCCGGGCTGCGCGAGAAGCTGAAGGCCGACGAGCGCGAGCGAGTTGCCGAAGAGGCCCGCGCCGAAGAGCGGGCGGCTCAGGCATCGGCGCTGGAAGATGGTGTGAGTGCCGGCCGGATCAACGCCGAAGCCGCGCAGGCCGCGCGCGAGATCATGGGGTTCAGCTGATGCTTGAGACCACCATCCTGATAATCGGTGCGCTGACCCTGGCGTCAGTTCCCGCGATCCTTGCGTTCGTGATCCTGATCTCTGGCGCGACCAAATCGGGTCTGCCGGAATTCGGAATGGCGGCGCTCAGGGCTCTGGCCGTTGCGGTCGTGCTGTTCGTGATTGTTGCGGCGGGCCTGCTTGTGGCCGTGTTCTGATGGCCAGCCCCATCATCAATTGGTTGCCATATCAAAAGGCATGGCTGAATGATGACAGCCGCTTCAAGATCGGCATGTTCACCCGGCGCGGCGGCAAGACCTTCGGGGCCTCTGGCGAGATCGTGGACGATTGCACTCAAGCCGAAATCGAAGGGCGAAAGACGCGATGGACAATCCTGTCGCGATCCGAGGCGACTGCAAAGGAGGCAATCGAAGACGCGCTGAAACCAATGACAAAGGCTTACTATGCCGCCTATTCGGTTCTGGCCCGGAAGGGAGAGCCCGAGTTCAGCGAAGAAGATTTTCGCGTGCCAGCACACAGGCGCGAAGTCATCCAGAACGGCGCTGTCTACCTCATCGATGTCGAAGAAGCCGTCTACAAAGCCCAGGAGGTCCGGTTTCCCGGAGGCTCACGCGTCACCGCTATCTCTGCCTCGCCGGATGCGGCGCGCGGCTTCGGTGGTAATATGCTCTTCGATGAATTCGGCTTCCACAATGACAGCCGCCGGATTTGGGGCTCCGCTTTTCCCGTCGCCGCGCGCGGCGGCCACAAGATCCGCGTGATTTCCACCCCCAACGGCAAGGGCAACAAGTTCTATGAGCTGATGACTGCCGAGGGGAATGTCTGGTCGCGCCATCACGTCGATATTTACGAGGCCGTTAAACAGGGCCTCGATGTCGATATCGACGAGCTGCGCCAGGGCATGGCCGATGAAGACCTTTGGGCTCAGGAATTCGAGCTCAAATGGATGGATGCCGCCTCGGCCTGGCTGCCCTACGATTTGATTTCCTCCTGCGAGAACCCGCTTTCAGGACACCCGTCGCTGTATCGCGGCGGGATTTGTTTCGTCGGGGTAGACATCGCGGCGCGCAATGATCTCTTCGTGATCTGGGTCCTGGAGCTAGTCGACGGCGTGTTGATTACGCGCGAAATCATCGCCGAGCGCCGCATCACCTTCGCCCGCCAAGACGAGCTTCTTGCCGACGTGATGCGCCGGTATCATGTTGCGAAGGTCGCAATGGACCAGACCGGAATGGGCGAAAAGCCGGTCGAGGATGCCAAGCGAAATCATGGATCTTCGCGGGTCGACGGCGTCCTCTTTGGAGTGGCGTCCAAGCTCGATCTCGCAACCACGCTCAAGGAGAACTTTGAGGACCGCACCCTGTTGATCCCGGCAGGCGACCCCAAGCTGCGCGCTGATCTGCATGCCATCACTTCTGTCACCGGCCCCACCGGCATCCGTCGCCTGGTGGCAGACGGCGAAAGCGATGGCCATGCCGACCGCTTCTGGGCCGGTGCCCTCGCCGCCTCGGCCGCCAACACGGATTATCAGCCTTACGCCTACCGCCCGGTTCCCCCAGGCGGCGGGCGCGACGATGACCGCCCCGTCAGGCTTACCGCCGGGTTCGGGGCGCAGAAAGGAATTTGGTAATGGCTCTTTTGGATCGTTACGGACGCCCGGTCCGTCTTCAGCAACTGACCAAGCCGCAGGCCGAGCCGGGCCTGACCGGTATTCGCAATGCCTGGGCCAGCTCCATCGCCTCGGGCCTGACGCCTGCCAGCCTGGCCAATGTGCTGCGCCGCGCATCCGAGGGCGAGATCCACGACTACCTGGCGCTCGCCGAAGAAATGGAGGAACGCGACGCGCATTACGCCTCGGTCCTGGGCGTTCGCAAGCGGGCCGTCTCGGGCGTGGTGCCGGTCGTCGAACCGGCCTCAGAAGATCCACGCGACGTCAAGATCGCCGATGATGTGCGCGAGACCATTGCCGAACATGACGCCTTTCCCGATCTCATCGAGGATCTGCTCGATGCCTTGGGCAAAGGCTTTTCGGTCGTCGAGATTGACTGGCTGCGCGAAGCCCGCCGCTGGAGCCCGCGCCAGTTTGACTATGTCGATCCGCGCTTCTTCACCTTCGACCGCGAAACAGGCCGGGAGCTGCGCCTGATCGACGAGGCAGATCCAGTCGACGGCAAGCCGCTCGAGCCGTTTCGTTTTATCGCGCACCGCCCCAAGTTGAAATCGGGCCTGACCCTGCGCGGCGGGCTGGCGCGGCTCGTGGCCTTTGGCTGGATGTGCAAGGCCTATACCGTCAAGGACTGGGTGGCCTTCGTTGAAACCTATGGCCTGCCAATGCGGCTCGGTCGCTATGACGAGCAGGCCACCAAGGAAGACGTCGAAACACTGTTCCGCGCGGTCGCCAATATCGGCACCGACGCGGCGGCGGTTCTGCCCAAGAACATGCAGATCGATTTTGAAGAGGTCTCACGCACGGGCAACGATCCATTTGAGACGTTGGCCCGGTGGGTCGATGAACAGACCTCGAAGGCGGTGCTTGGCCAGACCATGACCTCCGACAACGGGTCATCGATGGCGCAGGCCAAGGTCCATAATGATGTGCGGCTCGACATCGCCCAGGCCGATGCACGCGCGGTCAGCGGCACATTGCAGCGCGACCTGGTCATCCCCTTCGTGGATCTGAACCATGGGCGGCAGGATCACTATCCGCGCGTCCTGATCAATATCGAGGAGCCGGAGGATACCGGGCTAATCCTTGAAAGCGCCAGCGGCCTGATTGCCCAGGGCCTGCGCGTTCGCTCCGCCGATCTGCGCGGGCGGCTCGGGTTTAGCGACCCGGATGATGACGACGAGGTGATCGGCGGTGCTCCGGTTCCCGCCAAGGAAAAAACCGCCATCGCGCAAAACCGTGCGGACGCTGACCCCTATGCGGGCGTGGACGATTTGGAAGAGGACCTGTCTGACGATTGGGAGGACGTGATGGGCGACGCGCTGAACAAGGTCATGGCCGAGATCGAGGGGGCCAGCAGCTACGACGAGGCGCGCGCCGCCATCGTCGGAGCCTTCCCCGAAATGCGGAATGCAAGCTTGATTGATGGGTTGGTCACCGCATCCATCCAGGCGCGCGCGTTGGGAGAGAACAGTGATGGATGAACTGAAGCGGCGCGAATATTGGGACATGGTGGAGGAGCTCCGCCGCGAGGCGCGGGAGCCGGGGCCGGGTTCGCCCGATCTCATGAAAAGGGCGGCCGACCTGTTGCAGCGTCTGCTGATCGCGGATGGCTGAACACTCCGACCGCCCTGGCTATTCCTTCGACCCCGGCCCGCCGCCCGAGGCCTCGGCCTATTTTCAAAACAGGGGCCTCAACCCGAGCTTCTCCTGGGAGGATGTCGAGCCGCAGGAACATGCCACCGCCTTCACCGTCGCAAAGGCGATGGACCTCGATGTTCTGGAAGCCATCCAGGGCTCGCTGCAAGAAGCCATCGATGAAGGTATCCCGTTTCAGCAATGGCGGCGCGAGCTGACACCGCGCCTTCAGGCGATGGGCTGGTGGGGCCGGGCCGAGATGACCGACCCGCTGACCGGCGAGGTCCGCGATGTGCAGCTCGGCTCGCCGCGCCGGCTGCGCACCATTTACCGCGCCAACCTGCGCACCGCGCGCGCGGCAGGACAATGGGAACGTATCCAACGCACCAAACGCGCGCTGCCCTATCTGGTCTATCTTCTGGGGCCGTCTATCCGGCACCGGCCCACGCACGAGGCCAAGGAAGGCCTGGTCCTGCCCGTCGACGATCCGTTCTGGGCGCAGTGGTTTCCACCCAACGGCTGGGGCTGCAAATGTCACGTCCGCCAGATCACCCGCCGCGAGGCTGAAGGCCGGGGCATTTCCGACAGCCCCAACATCCCCACGCGGCAGGTCTTCAATTCGCGCACAGGCGAGCTGCGCCAAATCCCGTCAGGTATCGATCCGGGGTGGGAGACCAATCCGGGCCTGACCAGGCAACGCCACGCCGAACAGTTTCTGGCCGGTCGGCTCGACGCGGTCGACCCCGAGATCGCGCGGGTCGCGGCGCGGGATATGGCGACGAGCTGGCGCGCAGCCCGCATTCTGGATGGCACCGCAAATGGAACGGTGCCGATTGCCATGCTGACCGAGGAGCTGACCGGAACCTTGGGCGCGACGACGCGGGTGGTTCGGCTTTCGTCCGAGACCGCCGCGAAACAGGCCAGCCGCCACCCTGAAATAGCGCAGCGTGACTATGTGCGGCTGGCCGACATCATGTCCGACGCCGCAATCCTGCAACAGGATGACCGAAACATGGTGTTCATCGAGCGAGGAGCGGAGCTGCCTTGGATCGGGGTCGTAAAGAGGACGATGGATGGAGGCGAGCTATATCTCACAACTTTCTACAGGGCACATAGCTCGCGCTATGTGAGGCGTCTTTTCGAGCGCGGAACGACGGTCAGGTAAGTAAGCGCCTGGGGGGACGTCACATCCCCCGCGACCCTAGGCCGGTTAGACGGGATACTTGGCTCAGGCGCACACCCGATATAAGCCCGAAATCACCCCGGATCAACAGCAGAGCGGAATTCGACCTGAGCGGCGCGCCGCAATGGGTTCATTTAATACCCATTAAATAGGCTAGGATTGCCAAGTGCGGATTTTCTGGGGCATGGTCGCGGTTGAGGGGTAACCGCCCGCCAGCGGGCCGCTCAGCGTCTCGGCCCAAACCGGCCCCGAAAGGCTTCGGCGGGGATCGGGGCGCGTGCAGGGGCGATAAAGCCTCTCATGAGCCGCAACACCACCACCAATCTCGCAGCTATTGCCATTAATGCCGAGGGCGAAACCGCCCCCGACTGGATCCAGCTGACCCCGCAAGGCCCGAACATCGTGGGCCGAGACGGGCGCAAGTGGACCCTGCCAAACCCGGAGGCCGTGGTTGCGGCCTTCCGTGAGCATGGCGCAGACCTGCCGATTGATTTCGAACACGCAACCCAAGTGAAGGGCGCAAATGGCGAGGAAGCCCCCGCGGTCGGCTGGATCAATGATCTGGACGTTCGCAATGGCGCTCTTTGGGGACGTGTCGAATGGACCGATGCGGGGTCCAACGCCATCAAATCGAGGTCCTATCGTTATGTAAGCCCTGTTTTCACCTTCAAGCGGGCACTCGGCGACATCATCAAGATGGTCTCCGCCGGCCTGACCAATTCCCCCAACCTGAAAATGGCAGCCCTGAACAAAGAGGGCAGCGAAGAGGAGTGTGGCATGAAGCCTGAAATTCTCGAGGCCCTGGGCCTCAAGGAAGGTGCGTCCGATGACGACGTGCTGACCGCGATCAACAAGCTGAAATCGGACGAGGCCACCGCGCGCAACCGCGCCGAGCAGCCCGATGCCGACAAATTCGTGCCGCGCGCCGATTATGATCTGGCGCTGAACAAGGTTCGCGATTTCGAGGCCGCCGACAAAGAGCGCCTCGATACCGATATCGAGGCCGCTGTCGATGCCGCCACCGAGGCGGGCAAGATCTCACCGGCCAGCCGCGACTACCACATCGCCGCCTGCCGCCAGGAGGGTGGCCTGGAGCGCTTCACAAAGATGGTCGATGCCGCGCCGGAAATCGCGGGCAAGTCCGACGTGAAGGGCAAGCCTGCGGGCGAAGCCACCGCGCTCAATTCTGAGGAGCAGCTCATCTGCGATCAGATGGGTATCAGCGTCGAGGATTTCCTCGCGCAGAAAAAAGAAATGGAGGCATAAGCCATGGCCGCGATCACCCCGGCAATCCTGTCCGCCCTCTGGACGGGCGCAAAAAAGAACTTCAACGATGGCTATGAGGCCATGGCCGCCAAGACGTTCTACAAAGACGTCTGCACCATCGTGACCTCAACCGACGCCAAAGAGACCTATGACTGGCTCGGCGACGCGCCGGAGATGGTTGAATGGATCGGCGACCGCGTCATCAAGAACATCAAGGCACATGGCTATGAGGTCGCCAACGTCGAGTTCGAGGCGACTATTGGCGTCAAGGCGACCGACATCAAGGATGATCGCCTCGGCACCTATGGGCCTCGCTTCCGTCGGCTTGGCGAAGCCGCCGCGCGCAAGCCCGACCAGCTGGTCCGTGACCTGATCGTGAATGGCGGCACCCAGCTCTGCTATGACGGGCAGAACTATTTCGACATCGATCACCCGGTCTATGCCAACCATGACGGCACAGGCGCGGTGACCACCGTCTCCAACGTTACCGCCGGTGCGGGCGCGCCCTGGTATCTGCTCGATCTGAACTCGGTCCTGCGTCCCTTCGTTTTTCAGGAACGCGAGAAGGTCAACCTGATTGGCAAGGAAGATGCGCGCCAGTCCGACCACGTTTTCATGAAGAACGAGTATCTCTATGGCGCGGATGGGCGGTGGGCGGCTGGCTACGGCTTCTGGCAGATGGCGCACAAGAGCCAGGCCACGCTCGACAACGACAATTTCGACGCCGCCTTTGAGGCGATGATGGGCGTGCAAGGCGATGGCGGGCGCGAGCTTGGCCTCATGCCGACGCATATCATGGTGGGACGCTCCAACCGCTCAAACGCCAACAAGGTCATCAAGGCCATGCTTGGTGCGGGCGGGGCATCAAACCCGAACTACGACGAAGTTCAGGTCATGGTGAACCCCTGGCTGCCGTAAGGCGGCCAGGCAATCAATGCGGGGTGGAGCAGAAGGTAGCTCGTCAGGCTCATAACCTGAAGGTCGCGGGTTCAAGTCCCGCCCCCGCACCCAGACACGAAGAAAAGCCGCCGAGGAGTATCTGAGATGTTCGATAAAGATGTAACGACCTTTCGCATCGCCGCCGTGAGCCGCCAGGGCTTTTGTCGCTGCGGGGCCTGTTTCACCTATGACGGCGAGGTCGTCGGCGTCGCCAGCTTCACCGAAGAGCAATGGGCCGCGATTGTCGCAGAGCCCAATCTGCGTGTGACCCCCGCCGAAGAGATCCCCGAGACCGAAGCTGAGGCCCGGTTCGATGTCATCTGGGGCGCAATCCAGACGCTGCCTGCCGATGGGTTCCAGAAAAACGGCAAGCCCCGGCTCGAAGATCTGAATGCCGTGCTGGCCGATGACATCGACGGCCCCATCGATGCGGGCGAGCGCGATGCGATCTGGGACCAGATGGTGGGCGACGGCTTCACTGCCCCGCAGGCGGCAGATCCCTGACCCCTTCCCCAGGGCGAAAACCCGGCGCGGCAGAATTGGCCGGGTGAGTAGGTCGGAGCGACGGAGCCGACGGTAAGGCCGTGACAGCCGGGAGAGACCGGCACTGAAATACACCAGGCGCGCCCGCCGACAGGCGCGAGAGCTGAAGGTGGCTGCAGCGGCGGGGCGGCCACCACCGAACACGACAGGACGCACATGGCCTACGCCACGCAAGCCGACATCGTTACGCTCTATTCCGAGAACGCGCTTTTCGTGGCGGATCGGGATGGCGACGGCGTGCCGGATGCGGCCGCGATCACCCGCGCCCTGGGCTCGGCTTCAGGCGAGATCGACAGCTTCCTCAACGTCCGCTACCAGGTGCCCATCGAGGCACCCTCCGATCTGCTGATGCAGTTCTGCGTCGATATTGCGCTCTATCGCCTGGCGCTCGGCCGCGAAGTGCTGACCGAGGAACACCGCAAGAGGTATGAGGACGCCCTTGCCCATCTCAAACTGATTGCGGCCGGCAAGGCCGCGCTGGTTTTGCCGGTGCCGGAAGGCGCGGAAGAAGCCGAACAGACCGGCCCGCGCCCGATTGTGAGCGGCGGGCCAGAGCGCGAATTCACCCGCGAAAAAATGCGGGGGCTCTGAGATGACCGGCGTCATGATCGCAACCACGCTGGAAGCTGTCGGCCTGGACGAGGCCATCACCAGGCTGATGCGGCTCGAGGCTTTCGACGGTGCGCAGCTGATGGATGAAGCCGGGGCCATTCTGGAGAGCTCGACGCGCGGGCGGTTCGACACCAAGACCTCCCCTGACGGCGAGGCCTGGGTGCCGTGGTCCGAAGGTTACGATGACACACGCGATCACGGCGCGCATTCGTTGCTGGTCGAGGGCGGCTGGCTGCGCGACAGCATCCAGAGCTATTCGACCGGGGCCGAGGCCAAGGTCGGCTCCAACATGGTCTACGCGGCCATTCACCAATTCGGCGGCGAAGAGGTCGACAGCAACATCCCGGCCCGGCCCTATCTGGGTGTATCGAGCGAAGACGTGACCGATCTGCACGACCTGGTTGGCTCCTATATCGAGGAGCTGCTGCAGTGACTGTCTCGCCCACTCTTCTTTTTGATCTGCCGCAGCTCGTCTGCGACCGGGTCGACACGGTTCTTCCCGAGCTGAAGCGGTGCGCGCCTATTCATGGCGAGTTCACCTTCGCCGAGTTGAAGAAAATGGGCTTGCCCGCCCCGTCGGTTCTGGTCTCGACGCTGCGCCTGAAACAGGCGCGCGAGGCCGCCGGCGGCTATGTCGAGTTTCACGCCGGCATGGTGGCCTATGTCATCACGCGGGACGAACTTGGCGCGCCGCGCGATGAGGCCGCGACCAATATGGTGCAGGCGCTCCTTCAGCTGGTTCCCGGCAATGCTTGGGGCGGCGCAGGCCTCGGGGCGGCTCGCGATGTCATGGCCCGCCCCGCGATCACCAAGGAGACCCGCGATAACGGCGTCACGCTCTGGCTGGTGATGTGGTCGCAGCCTGTCACTTTCTTCTACGACGCGCCCGGACCTCTCGGAGCCGAGCTCTATGTCGCCCAGGCCCCCGATATCGGTGCCGCCAATGAGGGTGCCTATGACGACGTGGGAGGTGGCCCATGAGCTTTGAGGCCGCAGAAGCCGACCGCCGCATCGGCGGGCTGTTGCAGATTGGCACGATTGTCGAGATCGATCCCGCCGCCGCAACGGCCCGCGTCCAGTTGGGCGACCTGACCACGCCGATGATCCCGGTTAACGCCATGCGCGCCGGCGGCATTCAGATCTGGTGGATGCCCCAAACCGGCGAGCAGGTCATGGTCGGAGCGCCGTCGGGCGACATCGCCCAGGCCGCGATCCTCGCCAGCTATTATGCGGGAAATGCGCCCTCGGAGAATGCAGCCGAGCCGATGATCAACCTCGCCGGCGGCCGGATGCACCTCATCGGCGATCTGATCGTCACCGGCGACGTGATCGCCCAGGGCGTGAGCCTCGTCACCCACACCCATGGCGGCGTCACACCCGGTGCCGCCAGCACAGGAGAGCCCAACTGATGCCCGAAAAGCCGCAAGAATACGTGACCCGTGCCGCCGGATGGGTGGCGGGCAAATACCGCGCCGAAGGGTCGACCGTCACCCTGACCGCCGCCCAGGCGAAATACGAAAACGTCGTCCTGGCTTCCGAGGCCGGCCCGGATGTTCAGATCGTCGGATCGCTGGATGACCCGACGGTGAAAGCCTCGGGCCTGAGGGAAAAGGCCGAGGGTGAGAAAGCCAAGCGGAGCCGCGCGAAGAAATGATCGGGATGGACCGGCATACCGGGCGAGCGCTCAGCGGTGACGCGCATCTCGCGCAATCGATCACCGATATCCTGACGACGCCCACGGGCACGTTGGTGATGCAGCGCGACTATGGTTCCGACCTGCCGGATATCATCGACCAGCCCTTGAACGGTCAGACCACTATCGACGCCTATCAGGCCGTCGCCGAGGCGCTCGATTTGTGGGAGCCGCGCATCTCGATCGAGCGCGTCCAGATCGCGGTTGCGCGCCCCGGTTATTCGGAAATCGACCTGACCATGGAGAGCGCGGATGGCGAAGAAGGCACGAGCCTGCCCATCATCGTGAGGGCTGTGGCATGAGCGGCTTTGCCCAGATCAACCTGGCCGATCTTCCGGCACCCGCCATCATCGAGACGCCGGCCTTTGAAGATCTCTTTGCCGAAATGAAGGCGAAGGCCATCGAGCTGGAGCCGGGCCTCGCCGATGCGCTGGCACTTGAAAGCGAGCCGGCCACCAAGATGTTGAGGGTCGGGGCCTATTACCGGATGTTGGACCGGCTCTGGTTCAACGACGGGGCCAAGGCCAACATGCTGGCGCTCGCCACGGGCACCGATCTGGACGGGCTGGCAGCATTCTGGGGCGTCGCGCGGCTGGTTATCCAGGCGGCCGACGACACCCTGACGCCGCCGGCCCCCGAGATCCTTGAAAGTGACGCGGATTTTCGCAGGCGGGTGCAGCTCTCGCTCGAAGGGCATTCCACGGCGGGGCCGCGCGGGGCCTATATCTTCTGGGCATTGAGTGCGGATGCGGATGTGAAGGACGCGTCCGTTGACAGCCCGACACCAGGCGCTGTTGTTGTCACCGTCCTGTCACGCAGCGGCGACGGCGCACCGGATGCCGGTCTGCTGACAATCGTGGCGGACGCGCTGAACGACGATGACGTGCGCCCGCTGACTGACCAGCTGAGCGTTCAGGCACCGACCATCCTGGCCTATCAGGTCACCGCCGAGCTCACACTCTATCACGGCCCCGACGGAGCCGAGGTGCTGGCAGCCGCGCAAGCAGCCATCACGACCTATGCCGACGCAATGCACAGGCTCGATCACGACATCACCCTGTCGGGCATCTATGCGGCCCTGCATCAATCCGGCGTGCAAAGGGTCGAGCTGACCTCGCCCGCCGCAGATATCGCCGTCGCCGCCAATGAGGCCGCCTATTGCGATGCCATCACCGTCACAATCGGGGGCCGCGATGTCTGACATCTCCATCCTGCCACCCAATTCGAGCCCGGCCGAGCGCGCGCTGGAGGCCGCGATTGCCGCCGGGCGCGCAGATCTCTCGCCTGTCGGCCAGCTCATGAACGCCGACACATGCCCCGCGCATCTTCTGGGATGGCTGGCCTGGGCGTTCTCTGTCGATGTCTGGCAAGATGACTGGTCCGAGGCCACGAAGCGCGCGGTGATCCGCGCTGCGATCACCGTTCACCGGCTCAAAGGCACGCGCGGCGCGGTCGTGCGCGCTCTGATGCCGCTCGGTTTTGCCACTGAGATCTCTGAATGGTTCGAATATGGCGGCGCGGCGCATACCTTTCGCGTCGATGCCTACGGCGGTGACGTGTTCGCGGCCGGGCTTACTGTCGATACCGATCTTCTGGAGCGGGTCACGTACCTGGTCGAGGCGGTGAAGCCGGTGCGATCCCATTTCACCCTGCGCGTCGGTGTGAGCTTTGGCACTGATCTGACCCTGCGCAGCCATCTGGGCGCGCGCCAGACCGTCACCACACCCGTCACGCCAACGGTGCCCGCCCGCACCATCGCGACACCCATCAACCTGCGCAGTCATATCGGCGCACGCGCGGCGTTCGCCGCTCCGGTGATCCCCGCCGCGCCGGCGCGCCGCGCGCGGTCAACCCTCTTCGCGCGCGGCCATCTGCGCATCCGCCAGTTCATGCAGATCACCACCACGCCCGTCATCTACCAGGAGGCCCCGTTCCATGCCGCTTAACGCGATCCAGATTATCACCGCCACCGGCCAGGCCAAACTGGCCGAGGCCATGTTCGAGGCGCTTGAGGTGCGCATCACTGACGTGGCGCTCGGCGATGGCAACGGCGCACGCTACGATCCCTCCGAGGCGCAAACCACGCTGCGCGGTGAGCTGCTGCGCCAGCCGATCACCAGCCAGAGCCAGTTCGACGCGCAGACATGGCGTGTGCGCGTCGAGTTCGGCACCGAAATTCCGGCGTTCTGGCTGCGCGAAATTGGCTTTTTCAACGCGGCTGGCGATCTCATCTTCCTGGTCGCGGGCGCGGATATCAACGAAGGCTGGACCGGCGCGTTCGATCTGCTGTTTCAGCATGATTTGAACCTGACGGGCATCAAGGATGGCCTCGTTGTCGTCGCGGCCCCCGACGATGAATACGTCACCTACGCCACCCAATCCCTGCACATGCAGGCCACCCTCACCCTGCAACAGTTCAACCTGACCGAGGCCTTTCGCGCCCAACACGGTCACTATCCGGGAGTTTGACCGATGACCCTTGAAGACTTGTCCCAAGCCACCGCCGCCATGCAGGCGGCCGCCGACGCCTTCAACAGCAAGGCCGGTGAGATCGACGACGCGGCTCAAGCCGCAACGAATAATTTGCTCGGCCTGACAGAGAGCCAGGCCTGGTATCAAGCCAAGGTCGATGCCAACGATCCTGCACCGACCCGCGTATCGGGCGGCACGTTCCTCTCGATCAAGGAGGTGACCGACCGGGCACCCGCCGGATCCCTTGTCCGTATCGAGCTGCTTCCAGACCAAACCTACACGGTCGCCTACAACATCAACCTCAAGAACCGCTTCCTACGATTTGTCCGCCCGAAATATTTGCCGGGAGCCAACCCGGTGCTCATCTTCGAGACCTATACGTTCGTGCAGGACGCAACCGAACTTAACGCCAACTATGGGTTTTCGGCGGGCGGCGGCGGGAGCCTTAGCTTCGACGATATCTCGATCCAGCTCAAGGACAAGGCTAACCCGGCGGCCGACTGGAGCCTCTGGTCAAATCTCCTGCACTACCAAACAGGGGCGACAAACCGGGTGCGGCTGGGCTCCTGCGTCGTCACCGGCGTTGCAGGCCAGAGCATCACCTCCTGCGGTGGCGGTGGTGTGGCGCTGCTTGGGTTATACAACACGGTTCTGGACGGCCCTATATACGCCGTCGCGCACGCAACCAATGGCTCCGTGGTGATTGGCAAAAACCGCATGACACTAATGAACGGGGCTTCGCTTACTGACGCAGGCACCATCGGTGTCAACATCCTCAGCAACTAAGGGCAGAAACCATGACACTGACATTTGACTATGACGGGCGGACCCTGGTGAACTGGACCGTCGCGGACGCGCTGGAAGCCGGTGTGCCGCAGGCGATCATCGACGCCGCCCTGACCGACCAGCGGCTGGCCGCGATCAAGGCCGAAACGCGCCGCCGCATTTATGCCGTGGCGTCGTCCGAGGCGCAGATGAACATGGCGGCTGCGACCGCCGTGATCTCGGGCAAGGCAGCCAGCGCCCGGAGCGACGCTGAAAAAGCCACGCTCGTGGGTGCGGAGGCCGCTATCGGCTGGGTCGCCGCCATGCGCCTGACCATCGCCACCCTCGCCGCCGATCCCGACGCCGACTTCACCGCCGACGCCGCCTGGCCCGATGTGCCCGACGAGGCACAGGACATGATCGCCAACTTCTAAACGGAAAGGACAAGAACCATGCCCGAGCAGTTTCTTCATGGCGTCGAGGTCGTCCAGATCGACGACGGCATTCGCCCCATTCGCACCGTCAAGTCATCGGTCATCGGCCTTGTGGGCACCGCGCCCAATGCCGATGCGAGTTTTGCCGAGAACACGCCCACCCTGATCGAGGGGCCGCGCAAGGCGGCACTGCTGGGCGCGGACAGCACCCTCAAGGATGCCTATGATGCGCTTTACGCCCAGGGCGTAAATGTCGCCATCATGGTCATCGTGCCCGAAGGTGTCGACGCCGCCGCGACATTGGCCAATGTGGTCGGTGACGCCACCGCGCGCACCGGCACCTGGGCACTGGAGGATGCCCAAAGTGTTCTGGGTCTCACGCCCCGCATTCTGGCGGCACCGGGTTTCACCTCGTCGCCTGCGGCCGATCCGGCCAATCCGGTGACCACCAACCTGATCACCATCGCCGACAAGATCCGCGCGGTGGTCATCGCGGACGGACCCAACACCAACGAGACTGACGCGCTCACCATGCGCGCGAAATGGGGCTCGGACCGGCTCTTCATCGTTGATCCGGCCGTGCAGGTCTACGACACCGATGCGGCGGCCTATGTCACGCGGCCCGCCTCCGGTTATGTCGCCGGGCTGATTGCGCGCCGCGACATCGAGAAAGGTTTCTGGTGGTCGCCCTCCAACCAGGTGGTGGGCGGCATCACCGGCACGGCCCGGCCGGTGTCGTTCCAGATCAACTCGACCGAGACCGAGGCCAACCGGATGAACGAGGCCGAGGTCGCGACCATCGTGCAGCGCAATGGCTTCCGGCTTTGGGGCAACCGGGGTGCCGGGGCGGATGCGCAATGGGCCTTCCTGTCCGTGCGCCGCACCGCCGACATCCTCTATGAGAGCATCGAGCAGGCGCATCTCTGGGCCATGGACCGGCCCATGTCGGCGCAGCTCTTCCTCGATATCCGCGATGGTGTTCAGGCCTTCGGTCAGAACCTCGTCAACCAGGGCGCGCTTTTGGGGTTCAGGTGCTGGATCGATCCTGAGCTGAACACCGAGACCACGCTGAAGGCGGGCAAGCTCTATCTCGATTTCGACTTTGAGCCGCCCGCGCCGCTGGAGCACCTCGTGTTCCGCGCCCATCGCAATGGCGACTATTACGACGAGCTGATCGCCCAGGTCAGCCAGGCTGCCTGAAGGAGGATATGAACCATGCAGCAATACCCCCGCACAATCCGTAATTTCAACGCCTTTATCGACGGCGTTTCTTACGCCGGGCGCGCCGTTGACGCGAAGATGCCCGAGCTGAAGCTCCAGACCGCCAACCATCGCGGTGGCGGCATGGACGCCCCCATCGCCATTGACATGGGCATGGAGGCGATGACCGCCGAGGTGACACTCGCCGAATGGCCGCCCGAGCTGATCAAGATGTTCGCCACGCGCCGGCGCATGACATTGCGCCCGGTGGCCCAAGGCGAGCATGACGACACCGCCGATACCTGGATCGCCACCATCGGCGGGCGCTGGACCGTCACCAACATGGCCGATCTGAAGCCCGGCTCTGACGTGCCGCTGAAGCTGACCCTGGCAGTCGATTACTACCGGCTGGAAAAGGACGGCGAGGAGCTGGTCCTGATCGATGTGGAAGCGGGCAAGCGGATCATCGGCGGCGTCGACCAGCTGGCCGGCCAGCGCGCCGCGATGGGCTTCTGAGGCCCTTACCAATCCTCCGGGCGCGGGGTTTCGCGCCCGGTTTAATCCACTGTTTAATGAGGCCTGAATGCCATGAGTAAAGCTGCCGATCCAAACACCGTCACCCTGTCAGAGCCGGTCACCATTGACGGCAAGAAGGCTGCCAAAATCACCCTGCGAAAGCCCGTGAGCGGCGAATTGCGCGGCCTCAATCTGGCAAACATTATGCAGATGGATGTCTCGACCATGATCCGGCTCTTGCCGCGCATCACCATGCCGCCCCTGGATGAGGGCCAGGTGGCCGCGCTGCCCCCAGAGGACCTGATGGATCTGTCCATGAGGACCGTGGGTTTTTTCGCCCAGAAGAGCCAGCTTCAGCAACTGCAGGACGAACTGAACTGAAGCTGGTCGCCGAAGTGGAGGATGCGATGGCCGATATTGCCATGGTCTTTCACTGGGGACCGGAGGAGCTGGCCGCAATGTCCCTAGAGGACCTGTCTTTCTGGCGTGAAAAAGCCCGTATCCGGCACGAGGGCAAAAGCAAGTAAGGATGCACCCGGCCCATGTCCACACCCGATCTTAACGTTGCACTGATCCTGCGCCTTGTCGACGAGGTGACGGCCCCGGCGCGGCCGGTGATCAGATTGGTGCGCCAGATCGGCGAAGAAACCGAGCGGATGGGCCAGGCCGGCATGGCCTGGGCCGACAGCCAGCTTGCCAGCAACGCGCAACGCCGCGCGGCCTTGCAGAGCGAGGTTATTGGCGTGGCGGCAACGGCCGCGGCCTATTACCAGGCGTTGCGCCCGGCGGTCGAGTTCGAGACGGCCATGGCGGGCGTGCGCCGTGTGGTCGATTTCGACACGCCGGAAGGCTTTTCCGAAATGCAGCGCGACATCCTTGCCCTGGGGACCTCGGGCGGCATTCCGATGGTCTCGGAAGGCATTGCCGCGATCATCGAGGCCGCAGGCCAGGCCGGTGTGATCGATGATGCGTTGCCCGATGCCGAGGAGCGCGCGGCCTATATCGAATTCGCCCGCGACGCGGCCCAGATGGGCACGGCCTTTGACATGTCGGCCGAGAGCGCGGGCGCGAACATGGCGCTCTGGCGCGTCACTCTGCGAATGAGCCAGCAAGAGGCGCTGGCTGTGGGTGATGCGGTCAATTACCTCTCGAACAACATGGATGCCAGCGCGCCGGGCATTGTCGAGATGATGCGCCGCAACGGGGCCTTTGCACAGGCGGCAGGCATGACGGAGACATCAATTGTTGCGCTCTCTGCCGCCTTCCTGGCGGGCGGAGCCGCACCGCAAGTGGCCGCGACGGGCATGCAGAACCTCATCACGACAATGACGGCCGGTGCCTCTGCCACCGATGCGCAACGCGAGGTCTGGCAGAGCCTCGGCCTGGACGCCGAAGAGATGGCCGAACGGATGCAGGTCGATGCCCAGGGCGCGATCTACGATGTGATGACCGCGCTGGCCGATCTGCCCGAATACACCCAGATCGCCGCGCTGACGCAGCTCTTTGGCCGCGAGAGTGCCGATGCGATTGCCCCGCTCCTTGCCAATCTGGGCCTCCTTGACCAGGCGTTTGGGCTGGTCGCGGACCCCGCCCAATACGCGGGCTCGATGTTGGAGGAGTTCCGCGTGCAGGCCGAGACCACGGCCAATGCGCTGGTCATTACGCGGAACTTCACCCGCGCGATGTCGGTCTCCATTGGCTCGATCCTGCTGCCGGAGATCAACGCGCTCTTCAAGGCGATCCAGCCGGTCATCACGTCGATAACGGAATGGGCTGCGGTCAATCCCGAGCTGATCCAGCTCATTGCCCGCGTGGCCCTTGGCATGCTGGCCTTCCGCGCAGCCTCCATCGCGCTCCGGTGGGGCCTTCTGTCCTCGCTGGTGCCGGTGCTTCAGCTCATTCGCGGCGGATCCTGGTTGATTGCCATGCTGCCGCGTCTCGGTGGCGCACTGTTGGCGCTTCTGAACCCTCTGGCTTGGGTGCGCGGGGCGGTCTGGGCGATCCGCACCGCGTTCATTGCCTCGGGCATCGGCCTGCTGATCGCGGGCATCGCGGCGGCGGGCCTCTGGATCTACAATAACTGGTCCGGCCTCAAGATCTTCTTTGTCAATCTCTGGGCGGCCTTCCGCGAGGCTCTCGGCCCGGTCGCCCCTATCCTCGACGGCATCATCGAGAGCGTGCGGACGCTCTGGAACTGGTTGATACAACTTCTTGGCCCCCTTGATGCGACCGAAACTGCTTGGGCTGCCTGGGGCACGACCGTAGGGACGGCACTTGGCGGTGCCATTGCCGGCATCTTTGATTGGAGCGGTGCCAATCAGGGGCTAATTGCCAGCCTGGCCAAGATCATGGCCCTACTTGTCGTGCTGCGCGCGATCTGGATTTTTCCAATGGCACCTGTTCGCGCGGTTGGCCGCCTCTTAGCTTGGCTGGCACGCGGTCCGGTCATGTGGGTCGTCCGCGGCATCCGACTGATCGGCGCCGCCATTCTATTGATTGGCCGCCTAGCCCTTACTAATCCGATAGGGCTGGCCATAACCGCAATCGCGGCGCTCGCCCTTGCTGTCTATGACAATTGGGGTGCCATCGTCGTCTGGTTCCGGGAAAAGATCGAAGTGGTGCGCGCGGCCTTCGATGAAGGACTTCTAAACGGGGTCTTTGCTGCGCTCGCGGAATTCAACCCGTTCACTCTGGCGGCGGAAGGCCTTCAGGGATTGATCGCCTATGTAATGCAACTCCTCGGCGTGCCCGAGGAAATCGTTACGGCTTTTGCCGAGTTTAGCCTCTGGGATACCGGCGTCACTCTCATTCAGTCGCTCTGGGACGGCATGCGCTCGCTGGTGACGCAGCTTGTCGCCGACATCACCTCCTATCTGGCGGGTATCATGCCGCAATGGGCTCTGGATTTCATCAATGGCGACCTTCAGCGCGGCAGCCTGTCTCAGGACCAATACATCAATCCTGTCGATGAATTCGGCGAAATGCCTGGGCGAGATGCAGGGGGCCCGGTGCGTGCGGGCATGCCTTACTGGGTGGGCGAGCGTGGCCGCGAGATGTTCATTCCCGGCGTCTCGGGCTCCATCGTGCCAACCCGCGTGATCCGCGCCGCAATGGCGGCCGCCGCATTGAGCGCGCCGGTTGCGGCCGCCGCCGATACCGAGTTTCTGGAAACCCGGCTTGACCGCCGCCCGGCCCTTTCGGCACCGGCCGGGCGGATGGCGAGCACCACAATCGAGGTCGGCCAGATCGTGATCAATGCGGCTCCTGGGCAGGACCCGGCCGCCATTGGCCGCGAGGTGCGCCGCCAGCTGCAGGCGTTGCAGGATGACCGGCGCGGCGATTTACATGACGGGGTGGATTTCTGATGGCTGTCGGCATGGTGATGATGGCGCTCGGCGTCTTTCGGTTCGGCATCACCGGATCGTCCTATCAGTCGCTCACCCGCAGCGCGGGCTATCGCTGGTCCAAGGCCGAGCGCGTGGGCCGCGCGCCCGCCATGCATTATGTCGGCCCCGACGCGGACGAGGTCACCATCGAGGGCGTGATCTATCCCCACTTCAAGGGCGGGCTGAGACAGGTCGAGCTGATGCGCCTGCGCGCGGGCACCGGCGCACCGATGATGATGGTCGATGGCCTGGGCTGGATCTGGAAGAAATGGGTGATCGTGCGGGTCGAGGAAAAGAAGAGCGTCTTCATGCGCGACGGCGCGCCGAAAAAAATCGAGTTCTCCATCACCCTGCAAGCCTATGGGAGGGATCGCGCATGAACATTTACCGCACCCGCCAGGGCGACATGCTCGATGCGATCTGCAAGGCCCATTACGGCAATGAGGGTATGGTCGAGCCCGTCTACGACGCCAATCCGCACCTGGCCGAGCTCGGCCCGATCTTGCCGATGGGCCGCGAGGTCTTTCTGCCCGATCTGAGCGCCCAGACTGTGACCAGGCCGATCCGCCTTTGGGGCAGGCGCGATGCAGGTTGATTTCCGGATCATCGCCAATGGCGAGGATGTGACCGCGCTCATGCGCGACCGGCTTCTGGGTCTTACCGTCACCGATGAGGCGGGCACCAAATCCGACGCCGCAAGGATCGTGATCGATGATCGCGATTACAGGGTCGAGCTGCCCGAGACCGGGGCCAAGCTGGAGATCGCGATGGGCTTCAGGGGAACCGGCCTGATCGATATGGGTACGTTCGTGGTCGATGAGGTTACGGGCGAAGGCCCGGTCGACCAGATGACCATCTACGCCAAGGCCAGCGACATGCGCGGCGGCATCCGCGCGCGGCGCACCCGCAATTGGGACAATGTCACGCTGAACGATATCGTTGGCACCATCGCGGGCCGTCATGGCCTGACCCCGGCTGTTGCCCCCGCCCTGCGCGGCACGTTCTATGCCTATATCGCCCAGACCGCCGAAAGCGATCTGCATTTTCTGACCCGCCTGGCCAATGACATCGATGCCACCGCCAAGCCGGTCTCAGGCCGCCTTGTGGTGGTCAAACGCGGCGCGGGCCGCGACGCCGAGGGCGAGGACATTCCGCTCGTCGCCCTCACCCGCACCGATCTCAATGAATGGACCTGGAAGGTGACGGGCCGGGGCCGCTACGGCAAGGTCGAGGCCAATTGGTCGGAGATGGGCAGCGCCGTGGTCAATACCGTGACGGCAGGCGGCGACGAGCCGGTCTTGCGCCTGCGCCACCGCTATCCGAACGAGGAGGAGGCCCGGAGAGCCGCCGAGGCCGCCCTGACGCGCTCCAGGCGCGCCAGCGGTACTATCGGCGGCTCGCTTGGCGGCTTCTATGGCGAGATGCTGGCCGAGGGCAGGATCGACCTTCAGGGAGTGAAGCCGGAATTGACCGGCGCGTGGAGCCTGACCCGCGTGGCACATGTTCTGGACCGCAGCGGCCTGATTACCAGCTTCGACGCTGAACGCGACAATGAGAAAGAGGAAGACGCATGAGCACGCCCCTTATCCTGGCCTTCTACTATGGGCACGGCACTCCAGTTGATCGCCTGATCCGCACCGCCACACGGTCACCTTTCAGCCATGTCGAGTTGGTCGCCGATTGCCTGCCGCCGCCTGACGCCACCTGGTGGGAATGCCGGGCGATTTCGTCAAGCGCACGCGACGGCGGGGTGCGGGAGAAAACCATCGTTTGCGGTCTCGATAAATGGGTGTTTTTACCCCTGACCGGATGGCAGCCAGCCGACGCCTGGCAACGCGCTGCAGCCCAGATCGGCAAACCATATGACTACGCCGGCATCGTCATGAACTTCACCGTGCCCCTGCGCCGCCATTTGCGCGACAGCTGGTTCTGCTCCGAACTAAGCGGCAATGCCCTAGGCCTGCACGCGCCGCATACGATGTCACCGGGCGATCTCTACTACCGCGTAAGAGGGCTGAACGAAGCCTTCGTAAATGGCCAGCTCAACCCACCACCCCGGTAGCAGGAGGCCACCAGGCGCTGAGAACGCCTGGCGACACGGGGGTATCCACATCACATGGCCCCGCCGACCCACATGGTTTCAAGGCCGCTCCCCAGCGGCAAATTGGAACGATTCTGTTTAATGACCCGTAAACCCTCTCTGACCCCCGTCGCCCCCATCAACCCCGTGGCCCCCTGGCTAGGCGGCAAACGCAATCTCGCCAAGGTGATCACCCCGATCATCGCGACGACGCCGCACACCACATATGCAGAGCCCTTCGTTGGCATGGGCGGCATCTTCCTGCGCCGCAGTGCCCGTCCGAGGGCCGAGGTGATCAACGATCTGGGCCGCGACGTGGCCAACCTCTTCCGCATCCTGCAGCGCCATTATCCGCAGTTCCTGGACACGCTGAAATTCCAGATCACGACACGCGTGGAATTCAACCGGCTGGTCGATACCAACCCCGAGACGCTGACCGATCTGGAACGCGCCGCGCGCTTCCTCTACCTGCAAAAAACGGCCTTTGGGGGCAAGATCGAAGGGCGGAATTTCGGCGTCTCCAAAGACCGTCCAGCCAGGTTCAACATGACCACTCTGGAACCCATGCTCGAGGAACTGCACAGCCGCCTCTCGGGCGTTGTGATCGAATGCTTGGACTATGCCGAATTCATCGCCCGCTATGACAGTCCCGGAACGCTCTTCTACCTCGACCCGCCTTACTGGGGCAACGAGGCCGATTACGGCCGAGGCATGTTCAGCTCGGCCGAGTTTGAGCGCATGGCGGCGCAACTGGCAGGCATTAAGGGCCGGTTTCTGATGTCCATCAACGACGCGCGCGAGATACGCCGGATCTTTTCCGGGTTCGAGCTGAGGGAGGTTTCGACCAGCTACACGATTGGCACCAAGGCCGGGTCGCGGGGTCAGCGGGCTGAGCTGTTGGTGGGGAATTTCGCCACGGTCAATTGACTTTGAAACCGGCGTGACCTGTGCGAGAATTCGAGCGTCGAGGAGCATCAGCATGGCACAAAAATCCGAAATCGAATGGACAGACGCGACCTGGAACCCCGTGACCGGCTGCATCAAGGTAGGCCCAGGGTGCGATCATTGTTATGCGGAGCGATTTGCAGAACGCTGGCGGGGGATCGAGGATCACCCCTATGAGCAGGGGTTCGACTTGCGGCTTTGGCCTGCACGCCTTCAGCAACCGATGCTCTGGAAAAAACCACGGATGATATTCGTGAACTCGATGAGCGATCTATTCCAGAAGGAAATTCCTCGTGAGTTTGTCGACCAGGTTTTCGACAGTATGGAGGCAGCGAATTGGCATGTATTTCAGGTGCTGACCAAGCGCAGTTCATTGATGGAGAAATACGTCCGAGGGCGCTATGGATCTGCCTCTGTGCCGGGGCACATTTGGCTGGGGGTTTCCGTCGAAGACGCCGCTCACAATGGCCGGATCGCTCATCTCCGGCGGATCAACAGCGAAGCCCGCTTCATCTCTTTTGAGCCGCTGCTGGCCCCTGTTGGTGATGTTGACCTCTCGGGCGTTGCCTGGGCGATTGTTGGCGGTGAGAGCGGGCCTGGTGCCCGCCCGATGTCCGAAGCCTGGGTCCGACAGATCAAGAATACCTGCGAGCGGGACAATGTTGCCTTTTTCTTCAAGCAGTGGGGCGGAGCGCGACCAAAGTCAGGTGGCCGCCTGCTAGATGGCGAAGAGTGGAATGGTTTCCCTTGGCAAATTGTCCCGGAACCCATCATTGCCGCATTGAGCAACTGAGATTTTCGGTTTTATTGCAGAATCAGTGACACCTTGATTTCCTCATCTCGGGGCAATTGAGGTGAAGAATGGCTGAGCACTATTTGGACAGAGAACAGACCAAAGCAAAGCACGAGATCTTGCGGCGTTACTTAGTGCCATTTTCGAACAAAATTCTGCGAACTTGGAAAACTTTGGATTTTATCGATGGGTTTTCGGGACCGTGGGAAAACCGAGATCATGACAATTTGTCCGACACTTCCATAGGCATAGCGCTGAGAACTTTTTCCGAGGTTGCCGAGAGCTTAGGGCACATGCCTTCAGAGCCGAAAATCCGGTGCATTTTTAACGAGAAAAATGCGGGCACCTACGGAAAGCTCCAAGACTTCCTTCATCGCAGGGCGGGCGATTTTCCGCTTGTCAAAGTATCGACGTTTCAGGGGGAATTCGCTGACAATGCCGACCGCATCAAGCGCGCCGCTGATCATGGCTTTCAGCTCTTGTTCGTGGACCCGACTGGCTACACTGGCTTTTCACCTAGCTCGCTTTCGATCTTTAAGGGCCGATCAACCGAGATAATTGTGAACATCATGCGGTCATTCATGGAGCGCTTTGTCGCAGGAAATCATCGGGACCGAGAGTTGGCTTTGGTTCAGCTTCTCGGACCAACCCGAGCCAGATACCTGCTAGATACTGGCCTTTCAATCAACACGCTTGAGGCCGAATATCTCAGCATGCTGCGCAGCACACTCGAATACAAATATGCGGGCTACTCTCCGATCCACAACCCTGACAAGAACCAAATCCACTTCAAACTAGCCTATGCAACGAACCACCCTACCGGAATGGATGTTATGCGCGGAGCTGAATTCCACGCCCTGGGGGAGCATGACCGGGACAGATACAAAAAAGCCGTCAAGGACCAACCAAAAGATCTATTTAGCGAGATGATCGATGAGATCGAGCTGGAAGGTCCTTATCTTCGGGAGCGTAAGCAGCACAAGGAGAGGGCTGCTGAAACGCTGCTGAAAGTCCTGAGCGGTCGACGCGATGCAATAGCATTCGGAGAGCTCGCAGCGATTGCACAGCAAACTCTTTACCTAAAGCGAACCGAACTCAGTGATGAGCTTGTGCGAATGGCGGATAACGGCGTCGTGCGGGACAGTTGGCGGGCGCGGGGTGGCCGAAAGCCAACAGAGAACGACTTAATAGCCAGAGCCGACGGTTAGAGCTATCTGGGTCGCTCTTGGATCCGCCCCTCAACATTAAATGCAGCATTAATGAGGGCATAGATACCACATTTACTCGAACTCAACTGCTCGAGTTGAGCGACAAAAAAGGTGTTGCTGCAAAACTCCTTGTCATTGACTGCAAAGATAAGTGTCCCGCTACAACCGTCTTGGCGAAGCCCTGCGCAGAACGTCCCCTGTGACCGCACAGTTCTCGGGGCCGTTCATGGCAAAAAATGTAAATCCTCTTCACATTGCCTCTTGAAGCCTCGGCTTGCCTACCCCATCTGATGTAATGTGAAACGCATTTACATTAATCCACGGAGGACAAAATGACCGCAACCGCAACCGACCCATCCGCTCAAGGCTATCTTGCCCGCGCCGAGGGCTGGCTCGACAGCAAAGGCAAATGGGCCTGGATCGGCGCCATGATCCTGGGCTTCGTGCTTTTCTGGCCATTGGGTCTGGCCCTTCTTCTTTACATGATCTGGAGCAAAAACATGTTCAAATCGGGCTGCAGCAGCCACCGCATGAACCGCCGCCACAATTTCCGCAGCTCCGGCAACACCGCCTTTGACAGCTACAAGGCCGATACGCTGCGCCGCCTGGAAGAGGAGCAAAACGCCTTTCAGGACTTCCTGAACCGCCTGCGCGAGGCCAAAGACAAGGCCGAATTCGACCAGTTCATGGATGACCGCGAGGCCCGCGCTGCCCGTGACCGGGCCATGGCCGAAGACGCCGAAACCGTCGAGGCCTGAGCCCGCCGGCGCGCAAGGCAGCCCCCGTCCCCCTCCCCTCCCAAGGGGCTGCCTTGCGCCAATTGACCGCCTTGCCAGGACCAGAAATTCAGACCATGCCCGCAACCATGACCTCCACCCTGCCCGACCCCGACCGCCAGGCCGTCTTCTATGACGGCGTCCCCGCCAAGCGCCTGGTCGCTTGGGTGGCCGATGTGGTGCTGATCTTTGTGCTGATGCTGATCATCGGCGTTCTGACGCTGACGGTGACCTTCTGGCTCTGGCCGCTGTTCTGGGTCGCCACCAGCTTTCTCTACCGCTCGCTCACAATCGGGGCAGGCTCGGCCACACTTGGCATGCGGCTGGTGAATATCGAGCTGCGCGGGCGCAGCGGTGCGCGCCTGACAGGAACCGAGGCCATGCTGCACACGGCCGCCTATCTGATCTCGGCCAGCTTCTTCCTGCCGCAGCTTCTGTCAGTGGCGCTGATGGCTATGAGCCCCCGCGGCCAGGGCCTGCCCGATCTCTTTCTGGGCAGTGCCGCCATTAACCGCCCGCGCTGATCGTCCGGCACCGCTCAGCCTGCCGATAATATGGCTTGCCCGGACCCCCGTCCTGTTGCAGGCTTTGCTCTGGACCAGACCGATTGACAGGGTGCCATGCGCCATTCGCTTCCCCTTGCGCCGCAATTCTATGTGACGGCTCCGCAAAGCTGCCCCTATCTTGAGGGCCGCCGCGAGCGAAAACTGTTTACCGCGCTACAGGGCGAACATGCCTCCACCCTGAACGATTCCCTTTCAAAACAGGGCTTTCGCCGGTCGCAAAATGTGCTCTACCGCCCCTCTTGCTCCGACTGCAACGCCTGCCTCTCAGCGCGCATCCGGGTGGCTGATTTCAGCCCCTCCAAAAGCCAGCGCCGCACATTGCGCCGCAACCGGACCCTCACGCGTGAGGCGCGTTCCCCCTGGGCCACCGAGGAACAATACGCCCTCTTTCGCACCTATCTCGACAGCCGCCACGCCGATGGCGGCATGGCCGATATGGATGTGTTCGAATTTGCCGCGATGATCGAGGAAACCCCAGTGCGCAGCCGCGTCGTCGAATATCGCGACAGCCTGGATGGCGACCGGCTCACCGCCGTCTGTCTGACCGACGTGCTCGATGATGGGCTGTCGATGGTCTATTCCTTTTTCCATCCCGATCAGGCGCGCCGCTCGCTCGGCAGCCATGTGATCCTCGACCATGTCGAGATCGCGCGCGAGGCAGGCCTGCCTTATGTCTATCTCGGCTATTGGGTCCCCGGCAGTTCCAAGATGGGCTACAAGGCGGGGTTTTCGGCGCTCGAGGTCTATGTCGGCAGCACCTGGCAACGCCTCAACGACCCCGCCGCGTTCGAGGCCGAAACGCATCCGCTCTCGGTTGAGCCGATCGCCGAACAGGTCGCACGCCTGTCGCTGCCCGATACCCGCTCGACCTGACGCGCACCGGCCATAGGGCCGCCGCGTCACGCCACATCAGACACCCAAAACCAGCGCGGGCCCCCAAGGGGGCCCGCTCAATTTGGTCAACGGTGATGTCAGAGGCTCAGTTGTTCGGCAACAGATCCGGCACGATGGTCACGATCTGTGGGAACAGCGCCAAGAGCACCAGACCCACAACCTGGATCAGAACAAAGGGCAGCACCCCGCGATAGATATGGCCCGTGGTCACACTGGCCGGGGCCACGCCGCGTAGATAGAACAACGCAAAGCCAAAGGGCGGCGTCAGGAACGATGTCTGCAGATTGACCGCGATCATGATCGTCACCCATTTCGGATCCAGCTCGCCACCATAGATAACGGGCCCGACAATCGGGATCACGATGTAGATGATCTCAAGGAAATCGAGCACGAAGCCCAGGATGAACAAGATCACCATGACCAGCAGGAACACCTTCCATTCCTCGTCAAAGCTGCGCAGGAATTGCTGGATGTATTCCTCGCCACCAAACGAGATCACCACCAGGTTCAACAGCTGCGATCCGATCAGGATGGTAAACACCATCGAGGTCACCTTGGCGGTCTCGCGCACAACCGGGCTCAGAACACCGTTCTTGAACAGGATCCAGCAGCCGTAGAGCAGCCCGAAAAAGGCAAAGTGATACGCGGCCTGCGCCACCAGATAGGCCAGCCAATCCTCCAAAGGCACTTCTGAACGTGTGATGCGCAGGTCGAAATTGATGCCCACAAGGATCATGATCACCAGCGCGAAACTGGCCATCAGGATGATCTTGGCCGATTGGTTTTCTTCCTTCAGCTTGCGGAACGCGGCCAGCATGATGGCCCCGGC